>Ga0255366_10183_pt1 | contig 12484 bp, 8 predicted proteins | sample ANMaggSeSYBR01C4_FD_182086 | JGI IMG/M metagenome (GOLD analysis project Ga0255366, IMG submission 182086) | Sediment cell enrichment communities from methane seep in Santa Monica Basin, California, United Staets - ANME aggregate JGI... | ecosystem: Environmental > Aquatic > Marine > Cold seeps >... | reverse complement strand
CATCCCTTTACGCAGTGGGGCGTTGAACACGCGATTCGGATTTACGAGGGGCAGGGACGCGACAGGAAATTGCTCTGGAAACCTGATACCGGCGCGACTTCAAAGATATACCGCGCGTTCATGTCGCAATATCTGCCTGCGCTGCACAGGTTCCTGACGGCTGAGAAAATCCTCGATAAATCGTTCTTTCACGTTTCCGACGAGCCTTACGAAGACCATATCGAGAACTACACCAAGGCCAGGGCGATGCTGAAGGAATTTGCACCCTGGATGAAGGTTATGGATGCGTTGAGCAGGATCGAATACGCCCGTCAGGGGCTGACCGATATGCCGATTCCCTCTACGAGGGTTGCGTTGGATTTCATGGCTGAGGGTATCGAAAGCTGGTGTTATTATTGTTGCGGCCCGCGTGGTGAGTATCTTGCACGCATCCTGGACACGCCCCTGGCGAAAATCGCCATGCACGGGTTCGTGTTCTATCGCTGGCCTTTCAAGGGCTTCCTCAATTGGGGATTAAATTACTGGAACAAATCGCAAACCGACGAGCTTATCGACCCCTTTACGGTTCAGGACGGTTTGAAATGGCCGAACTGGCCTTACGGCGACACGTTCCAGATATATCCCGGCCCTGACGGCCCGATAGATTCGATCCGGTGGGAAATATTCGGCCAGAGTTTACAGGACTATCGCCTGCTGCAAACGCTGGGAATAGATCGCGACGATAAAATCATGGCCTCTATAAGATCCTTCACCGATTTCCCCAAAACCGAAACCTGGCGCCAAAACACGCGGAAAAAGCTTTTCGGTATGATTTCGTAGTTCGTAATTGGTAATTACGAGGGTGAGTGACATTTTTCCCCGGTAGGCCTTAAGTCTTTGCCGTGTAATAGGCTACGGCTTTAGCCGTAGTACAGGAACGCACCAAAACATATCCGGGGCTTTAGCCCCGAAATTCAGGGCGTTTCAACGCCCAATGAATGATGACTAAAACCTGTGGATTTGTAAGCCCGTTAAAACGGGCTGTGTTTGGTTGGGGGGTTCCGGTATACTATGGCTAAAGCCATAGCCTAATACACGACGACAACGACGAATGTTGCGAGCAGGTAAAGTCTTACACTATGAGAAAGATTAAAAAAAATATTGATGACCCGGTTGTGGATCGCGTTCGTGCTGCCAGGGCTATGCTTGTGAAGGATTGTGATTACGATATTGAAAAGTATGGACGTATGCTTATAGAACGTCAGTCAAAGTCGAAGTGTCGCGTTTCAACTATCAGGAAATTCAGGAGCAGTCGGTAAATTTTACATTCCCACGAATGGGTTTATTTGTTTTTCGGTTCCGATGGTGGTTTCCGGGCCGTGTCCGGGAAGGACGCGGGTTTCGGCGGGGAGGGTCAGCAGGTTGTTTTTGATGTTTGCGATCAGGCGGTCCGAGCTGGCTCCGGGGATGTCGGTTCTTCCGATACTGTTTGCGAAAAGGGCATCTCCGACGATTACCACATTGTCCTGGGCACAGTAGAAACTTACCCCACCTCGCGTATGGCCCGACGTATCGAGCACTTTCCACGAGGAATCACCCAATTCGAGTGTCTGTTCCGGCTTGATCATTTCGTCCGCATGTGGTGCGGTAACGTTGTATCCGAATGGTGCGGACAGATTTGCTGTCGCATCTCCCAGCATGAACGCATCGTCGGCGGGGCAGAGAAGTTTCAGGCCGGCGAAGGCTTTCTGCAAGTCCGCGACTCCGGCGATGTGATCCCCGTGGCCATGCGTCAAAAGGATTGCCTCAGGTGTCAGCCCGTTGGTAGTGATAAGGTCCACCACCTCGCCAGGCCCGTCGCCGGGATCGACAATCCAGCAGACATCTCCATCCGAAACGACATACGTATTAGTCTGAAGCGGGGCGGTTATGAATGTATTTATTTTGATCATTTTTTTTGAGTTATCAGTTGTCAGTTATCAGTAAAGACGAACGACTAACGACAGGTCATAGGTCTTAGGGAACGACAAAGACCTAAAGCCTACGTCGTTCGTCGTTCCCTAAGACCTATGACCTAAGACCTTTATTTCCCCAGGTAATCGTTGATTATTTTTTTGACTGGGCAGGTATCGGTTTCTTTTTCGGCCAGTCCTACGATTTTCCGTTCGCGGAGGGCGTTTTCGGGCGAGTCGGAGGCGTGTGCGCCGTTTCTCATCAGGTCGCGTCCAAAATCGCTGCGGACTGTTCCCGGTTCGGCTTTGCTCGGGTCGGTCGATCCGAGAACGGTGCGGATTTTCTCGATAGCGTTGGGGCCTTCGTAGAGAATACCGAGGCAGGTGGTTTGGGAGGCGGTCGCTTTTTCGGCGGGGTCGGAAATCTGGTCCGGATTCACTCCGGTCATGTATTCGACGATCTTATTGAATTCCGCGGTTGCGTTTCGCTCAGCCAGATGGCCGGCAAGTACGTCGGCGTCATCTTCGCCGAACGGGAAATCAAACGCGTCACCGAGGCGGGACATGACTTCGTTTGTGACCAGGAACTTGAGCTTGTCGATGAAGATATCCTTCAGCGGCCCATAAAATTCTTCGCCTTGGGCGACGGTCATGTTGAACAATCTTATGCCGACAATTCGCAGGCCCGTCATGCTGAACGTATCGATAATGTTTCCGGGGCGGCGGCTTGGGCGGTAGAAGTTATCGGGTTTGAGCATGACCAGCGAACACTGGACATTGTCCTGCTCGTACTGCATCTGTCCGTCGAGAATTCCACCATCGCTCAAAGCGTACTCAGCCAGCAGTTCGAGGTGCGAGTTGCTCATTTCGGGATCGGGGCAGGTCAGTACCGCCGGTTCGAAGTAGCGGATGTTTTTCTTTTCGTCCCGCAGGAAATCACCGTAGGTTCCCCGGATGGTATCACCGCTGGGATGTTCCGTGAATGCTCCGATGACTTCTTCCTTGAGGCATCTTACGGCATTGGGGCCTTTGAACAGCAGCAGCATACAGCGAGGAAGGTGGTTCCATGGATTGTCGCGGCGAAGCGATTCGTCGATGTACTTTCTCCACGCCTCCGCGATGGCGGGGTCGGTATCTCCGGGGCAGACGATTTTCTGGTACTTGTCGACGAACTCGTCGGAGAACACGAACATCCGCCCAGCCACCAGCTCAAGGTCCGGATTGGCCAGCATCCGCCCGATAATTCCACCGGTTCGGCTTTTATACAGGCTGTAAGGGGTAATCAACGCGTAGGCAAGTTGGTCAGTCACGGTAGTCGCTCCAGAAAAAGTTATTTAATCGCTATTTTGCAAGCCGGAGAAGATAACAGGAAAACACGCGTGAATCAACAGTAATCGGATGATTTTCGATTGCGAATGGTAAAAACGAATCGTACATTTCAATATGCGTGGACAATGGTATGTATATGTGAATTGTTGTCAAAAACTTCGTGGATTTTTACTGACGCAGGAGGAATGTTTATGCTGAAAGCTAAAGGGATGTTCGTGTGTTTGATTGTTGCGGGTCTGGTGCTTTCAGTTGGCGGATGTGTCAGTAAGTCGAAATACGATAAGGTCGTCATGGAACTGGGCCAGACGCGCGGTACGCTTGACCAATTGCAGATAGCCAAGCAGACCCTTGATGCCCAGTACGAACAGTCCCGGCTTGACAACAGCCGCCTTCGCGATGGTATCGGTGGAGTGGCCGAGTCGTGTAATGCAACCGTACAACGCGTCAAGTCGGCGGAGGGTACGCTGGCCAAGCTGAAAGCCAACGAAAGACGCGCCGAGGCGTGCCTCGCGGAATTGCAGCAGATGCTTGCAAGGCAGGCTGCCACCCTGTCCGCTTTCGAACGAGTCTTCCTGCCCCTGCACGGTGAACTAGACGATATGCGAAACAAAGCCGCCTCCCTCACAAGCAAAACCAATTCCACCGCAATGCTGGAATAACCCCCGGCGGGGGCAAAAAACTCTTTTTCTGTTAATCTGTTTATCGTTTAGCAGCGGGTCGCAGACCCGCTTAAAAGTCGCTCTGCGAGCGACTGCTAAACAATTTCTACGTGCTGATTATGCGCATGAAAAAACCCCGATAAGATATCGGGGTTTTTCTATAAGAGAAACAGTGAAGGCCGCCTTGGCCGCTCGTCACCGAGCGACTATCCCGATAAATCGGGACGAGATTGTGCTGACATATCTTAAACCGGGCAGATCGCTCTGCGGGTGGGGGTTATCCCTCTTGGAAGAGAGTCCACCAACACCGGTATCTAGATTATCCTCTAGAAAGGAGGTGATCCAGCCGCAGGTTCCCCTACGGCTACCTTGTTACGACTTAGTCCCAGTCACCAATCTCACCTTAGGCACCACTGAATCGTGGCGGCTTCGGGTGCTACCAGCTTCCATGACTTGACGGGCGGTGTGTACAAGGCTCAGGAACACATTCACCGTAGCATAGCTGATCTACGATTACTAGCGATTCCAACTTCACGTAGTCGAGTTGCAGACTACGATCCGAACTGGGGCTTGGTTTCTCCGATTTGCTCCACCTCGCGGTCTTGCTTCGGTTTGTCCAAGCCATTGTAGCACGTTTGCAGCCCTGGGCATAAAGGCCATGAGGACTTGACGTCATCCCCACCTTCCTCCGGTTTAACACCGGCAGTCTCGCTAGAGTTCCCGCCATAACGCGCTGGCAACTAACGACAAGGGTTTCGCTCGTTACGGGACTTAACCCAACATCTCACGACACGAGCTGACGACAGCCATGCAGCACCTGTACAAGTTTCACCCCGAAGGGCAGCCGACCTGGTTTCCCAGTAGGCATCCAAGTATGTCAAGCCCAGGATAAGGTTCTTCGCGTTGCATCGAATTAAGCAACATGCTCCACCGCTTGTGTGAGCCCCCGTCAATTCCTTTGAGTTTTAGCCTTGCGACCGTACTCCCCAGGCGGTCAACTTAACGCTTTTGTTTCGGCCGGAACCCCGTCAGAGAACCTCCGGCCTAGTTGACATCGTTTAGGGCCAGGACTACCGGGGTATCTAATCCCGTTCGCTACCCTGGCTTTCGCATCTCAGCGTCAGGACAAGCCCAGTGTGTCGCCTTCGCCGCCGGCGTTCCTCTTGATATCTACGCATTCCACCGCTCCACCAAGAGTTCCACACACCCCTACTTGCCTCAAGCCCAACAGTTCACCGTGCAATTCCTCGGTTGAGCCGAGGGATTTCACACGATGCTAAATGGGCCGCCTACATGCTCTTTAAGCCCAATGATTCCGAACAACGCTTGCCACCTTCGTCTTACCGCGGCTGCTGGCACGAAGTTAGCCGTGGCTTCCTTGGGGATTCCTCAACGCCAAGGGGTATTGGCCCTTATTGCTTGGTGGTCCCCGACAGTACTTTACACCCCGAAGGGCTTCTTCATACACGCGGCGTCGCTCCGTCAGACTTTCGTCCATTGCGGAATATTCGTTACTGCAGCCTCCCGTAGGAGTCTGGGCAGTGTCTCAGTCCCAATGCGCCGGATCAACCTCTCAGTCCCGGTACCCGTCATCGCCTTGGTGAGCCGTTACCTCACCAACAAGCTGATAGGACATGGGTCGCTCTCCTGTCAATAGGCCCCGAAGGGTCCCCATCTTTGACCACTGTACCATACGATACTGTGGTCTTATCAGGTATTACCTGCGGTTTCCCACAGCTATCCCTGAACAAGAGGTACGTTACCCATGCATTACTCGCCCTTTCGCCACTCTACTCGCTCCCCGAAGGGAACTTTCGCGTGCGACTTGCATGTTTTAGCCACGCCGCCAGCGTTCGATCTGAGCCAGGATCAAACTCTTCACTTGTTATATCATTCAACCCAACTAGAAATTAATCAAGCCGGGCATCGATTCAACAAACTTGAATGATCATGGTCGGCCGGGCCTTTTAAGGGGTGACCCGACCTGGTTCCCGATTTTGCAATCGGGAGCTAAACTCAAAATCCTTATCTGTATTTGCATATGTCACGAGGATTTTGACGCGAACCTCTCTCTCAAATAGAGCGGTTCGACTTCAGGATCTCCCCGAACCGGATTCCGTGACTAGAAATCCTTAAACGGGGGACACATCCTCGTGACGGCTTCACTGTCACTTTTAAAATATCGTTTTCGCTTTGCAGCTTTTGAAAGTCGGCCTCAACGCCAACTCCAAAACAACCAAGGACGAAGCATTCTACTTATCCCTGAACCGGATGCAAGAGAATAATTCTAAAAATCCGGAATTTTTTTTAATTTTTTTTCGCCGACGTCTTTAGACAAAAACAGTGGCGGTTAAAACCTCCAAACCGAGGCCTCAACCTCCACTGTATTCACCGAAATGTAACCGGCGAACTATTAAGTATATCAATGTAATGATCCATTCGTCAAGTACCTATGGAGATTAATTTTCATTTTTGAAAACAAAATGTCACAACAGTCATAAACAAAGGAAGTTATGAATCTAAAAAAAAATCAGTTAACGGCAGGGCATAGGGCGTAGGGCGTAGGGAACTGCAACGGCAGGGAACGACAAAAGACTAACGGCAAAAGACTAACGACTAACGACAAACGGCGAACGACAAATGTTTAATGTCGTTCGCTGTTCGTTGTTCGCAGTTTGTCGTTTGCAGTTCGTCGTTCCCTGCCGTTGCAGTTCCCTACGCCCTACGCCCTATGCCCTACGCCCTGCTTTTTAGAAATTCGCAAGCGTCTTGTCGTCATCCAGGGGGATTACTTCGTCTGGCCTGACGACTTCCTGAATGCCGCCGGCTTTTTGCGGATGCGATTTTGCTGCCGGTTGCTTCCTGGCGGACTTGCTTTGTTGATCAAAGCGATAATTGGCATTTGTTGAACCGGCTGCGGGCTGTGAAGCTCTTTTGTTTTCGCTCGCGGCGGCTACTTCGCCGACGTTTACAGCTACCTTATTAACGCTCTCACCGATTTTGTCGAGCACCTGTGAGACCTCTTCAACGACTGCAACGCCGCTGTCGCCTTTTTTGATCGATTCAGCGATAAGCTCAGCCGTTTCGGTGGCAGCGGTCGCACTGCATCGGCGCAAGTTTGGGCATCGCTTTTTCAGCTTTTTTGCGTTCGTCGCTGTATAACCATTTTCCGAAGTGACATTTATGGTCGTCGATCTCCACGTGAAGCTGCGTAATCGAGTCGTCCATAAACAGGTCCGTAACATGGGCCGCCCAATCGGTATGCGCATTTTGTGCGCGGTATAAATCCTGACGCAGTGCATACTTTTCCATAGCTTCTTCCGCGTCGCCGCCCATTCCATGTATACCGTGATAAGCCATCGCGCTGACGGCAGTCAGTAATACCAGAACGGATGCGAATCCCAATACGATCTTTTTGCCTACTGTCATGTTTTTAAGCATTTCCTTCTCCTCATAAAAAACCTTTGTTTACTTATGCACGAGTCCCTGTATCTATATAAAAACTGTTATTAAACTGAATGCGGCTCAGCAAGCGAAATGGAAATATCGCAACCCCTGAAAATAACTTGCCACAGGTATCAGCCATTGTATCAGTATATTCCTTACTACAATTAAGCATTACCCCATGCGTCCGACTTCTCCTCATACCGGCGTATGAATTCGTGATATGAATAAGAGTTGAAAAAAAGAATTGGTAATTGGTAATCAGTAACGATGAACGGCAATGTTCAATGCTCAATAACCAATGTTCAATGATTACGGCGCAGTTTCATTGAGCATTGGTTATTTGTCGTTCGTTGTTACTGATTACTGTTTGCCGATTACCGATTACGAATTGAAACGATGTGTCCGACGTAGATGGGGATTTTTGGGCCGGGTTCCATTTTGAAGTTGATGGTCTTTGCGACGAATTTTCCGCTGATGGTCGATCCGTCGCGGAGGCGGATTTGTACCGGATCGCTTATTCCGGGCATAAAATTCATCGTTACGATATCTTTTGGAGATACCGAAACCTTTCCGATTGGTGTTTTAATGTTGAAAAGTTTATCCGCAAGTCGACCATGGAGAGTGTCGTTGTTTCGCAACGTCATGACGGTGGGATTTTTATGAATGCGTTTCGAAGAGATAATTATGCGTTTGACGCATTGGCGTGGGATTTCAGGATTTTTCCCGAGGTCCAGGCGGAATTTGAGTTTATTCGCCTTCAGCAGACCCGACAGACAGCTACCGTTGATGAATTTGACGCGGTGCATTCCTCCGCATAACGTATCGAAATCAATTGAGCTGATATTCTTCGTATGCAGTTTGAGACAGCCGTATTCGGTCTGGAAATCGCCCGCAAGGTCATCGGCCCGGAAGAAAAGCTGCTGTCCGCTGCGCAGGACGATCATTGGGTGAGTGATCGGATCGATCTGTTCGGGTTTTTCCCGCGAAATGCGGAATGCGAGGGTGTAGAGCTTGTCCGGCGGGATGGTCATTTCATTACCGTTTGAAAGTTTGATCACCAGCGGGGTGTTGACCAGTTTTCCGCCGATTATCTGCCCATCCAAAAGTCCCACATGCAGGTGCGAATCGTTTGCGGAGGGAACAACCAGTCCGATTATCCTCCGTGTCGGCAGCGACAGCTTACCGAAGGAGGTCTCGATAGTGAACGTTTTGGTTTTGATTGTCCCGAAAAGTCTGTCCCCGTTTCTCAGTACCAGAAAATTCCCCAAAGTCTCCAGCAGATAATCGTCAATATGGGCAACCAGACACTCAGTCTCGGATGCCTCGAATTTCCACGCAACCAGAAATATGACCTGGTTGCCCATATTGACGATTATCTGCTGGAGACTTTGGGGAATTTTCTGGTACTCGCGATTTACGTCGAATTGAGCGAGACACTTTTTGGCTTGGGGAAAATCTTTGCCAATGGCCTCGAAGAAGCACAGTGCGACGGTTTTACGCGGCTTGATTTCCAGCGTTATATTGTAATACGTCCGGTATCGGCGGTGATTGACGCTGAAGCGTGGTTTGAGCGGATTTCCCCTGGTGGCGAAGATGTGTGCGATGAGAGGCGAGCTGTGTCGTCCGGTGCTGCTGGCGGTTACTGCCCCCCAATCGTTTGTGTCAATTCTTGATTTCCCGCTGGTCGAGTAAATGAGTCGCGGGGAGATACTCACGTCGGAGGTATAAGTCGGTTTGATGGTGACAGCCGATTCGGAGGTATTGACGAAGATATCGATCCAGCGGCAATAGCCGTTCTTCGCATCGACGTAAATGCGTCGGTAGACTTTTATTCCTTTGAGATTTTTCACATTCCATGGTCCGAGTTCGATTTCCCGCCCGTCCTTGCTGAGATGTCCGGCCATACCGGGAACAGCTTTGGAAGCGAATGACACTACCATGCCCCTTCCCCCCTTGCGATAAGCACCACCCATCGCAGTACCAAGGTTGTCGATATTCCACTCGAAACCAGCACCATCCTTGATTTTCCAAACCCCGGTAATCTTCTTCCCGCCGGAAAGATGAATACCCCCACCATCCGCACAGACAAAAGATGCCCATACGAATATAACCAGAAAAGATATTAGGATACTGCGTGTAATAGTCATTGTTGTTTTCCATTTGGTAGCCAGTAGCCAGTAGCCAGTAACAACAAACGGCAACGGCATTAGTCGTTCGTCGTTACTGGCTACTGATTACTGGCTACGGGCTACGGTCTTTCTATTTCTTCTATGATTTTTTCAAGTCTCTGTTGGACTTCCGGGTCGGGATCGAGGAGTTTCTTTTTCAGTACGGGCAGGATAGCCCGGCCCATCAATATCAGCGCATCGGTTGCTTTTTTTCGGTCTTTATAGCTTTCCGCTCCGAGCAGTGCGATAAGTCTTTTCGCCTCCAGTACCATTTTGTCCGGAGGAAGAGCCTGCGGATATTCGATCAGTGTGAATTGCATCGGATTGATTTTAAGTTCGGTTTTCGCCGCGATACTGAACGCGAGGTTTTCGCTGAGAATTCTTCCTCTCAAGGTGGTTGTGTCCCACAGTTCGAGTTTAGCCCATCCGGTGTGAGTATCGCTGACGGTGATCTTTTTGATGTTGTCGGGTTTGATTGAGACAGTACCGAAATCGGAGGCGATGTTCACCCGCTGCTCTGAAAGTTTTCCATACAGTTCATCCCCGTTTGTCAGTATGGCGTGCCACAGGTCCGGGCTGACATTTTTTTCCGCGCCGAAACGGAAGAACAACACCATATTACGTGAGATTTCCTTCATCTGTCCCAAATGGAGTTTCAGGGGAATTTTTTCCGGCTCAAGAAACCCTCCCAGGTGTGAACCGTTGCGGAAGAATACCCGGTGGATTGCGTGGTTGGAGTTATCCATGGTTATTTTGAGGATCGTTTCGGCATCCAGTTTTACCTTGCCATAGCGGGTAAGAAGGGTCAGATTCAGTGCTTTCTGATCGACGAAAAGTCTGTCGCCGGTGCGGAGAATAACCGTTGTCTGGGAGATGGGGGTTTCGACAGGCCGCTGGGGCGAGATGCGGTACGACCATTGCCGGATTCTACTGACGGGTATTTGCAGCGTTCCACCGGTGGGCAGCGACAGTTTTATCTTGCGGGTGGGCATTTTCGCGCAGATGATCTGCCCGTCCTTCAATGCGAATTGCACCATTTGAGTTTCGCCCGGCAGGGTTACCATCCCCAAAAGATCGTCTGCCTGCAATTTCATCGCACCGAAATGCGTTTCCACATCGAACGACTCGTTCGTAATCGTTCCGAATTTCCTGTCGCCTCCGATAAGCGTGATCGAGTCGGAGGATTTGTTCCGATTCAGTGTGATGTCGCCCGGCTGACCTCTCCAGTTGACGATCATGCTTCGCACCTGGGGTGAAAGGTCTTGCAAAGCCTCCGAGATATCGAAGGACTGCATCAGCTTTTTGTGCGATTCCATCGAATTGCTCTGCGACTCAAAATAGCAGAGGATGGCGGTCTGCCTTGCCGGAACGGTCACTTTCCAACTGACGTTGATTTCATTTGTTCCCGTCTTGACGACAGGCCGAACGCTCGCCCACCTGCCGCGGAGTATGTGCAGCAGGGCGGGTCTGTTGGCGTCGCACTGGGTAATGAAGGCGGTATCTCTTTCATCGGGCCTCTTCGACCCGCTGGAGGTGACGATATTTCGTATCGGTACAGCCATTCTACTGAAACATTTCGCCGTCACGGTGATATCCTTGCCGGTCGGATTTTGCAGAATTTCCATCCATCGCGCCAAGCCACGGTCCTTGTAGACCTTGATCCGCCGATAAACACGCAGGTTTTTATGTGCATATGCTCCAACTTCGACTTCGTCGCCACTTGCGTTTCCCCAGCCATATCTCCCGCAGCGAAAGCCCTTGCCGTCAATGCTGAATTGCATTCCACCATTGTAAACGGATGCGGTTCCACGGAGAACCACGCCGGTATAGTTCATATCCCAGCGAAAACCCGCTCCGTCGGCTTTGGTGTGATTAAAGCGAATCCGTCGTCCCGACGGAATATGCGGGCTGGGAGGCGGGTCAGCCGCCTGCGCCAACATCGTAACAATAAACAACGGAAGAAAGACGCCGATTACCGCCAGGCGACGTCGATTCGAGAAAAAAACCATATTCACGTTCCTTATTTCCGCAAGAAAACAGATTAAACACACAAAAACACCGAAAGTATCTGACTAACTGGTTAATTGGTTAACTGGTTAATCGGTTGACTGGTTAACCACCGTTGAGTGCTCGCAAAGCGGACACTTTCTTTGTATTATGGTTAGAATGGCGAAGAATACCATGAAGAAAATTCGGCTTATTGCCCTTGATCTCGACGGAACGCTCCTGACCGGCGACAAACAGATTAGCGACACAACGCTATCCGTCCTTACGCAGGCCAGGAACATCGCGAAAATTCACATCGTATTGGCGTCGGCCCGTCCGCCGCGAACCGTACTTCCTTTTCACAAGCAACTTGGCCTTGAAACCGCGATGGTTAATTATAACGGGGCACTTGTTCTGCATCCGCTTTCCAATCGCGTGCTTCTGCATCGGCCCATACCCGCGAGACATGCTATCAGGGCTGTTGTTTTGGCGAAAAAAATCTATCCCAGGGGTATTATATCAGCCGAAGTCATGGACCGCTGGTATACCGACCGGTTCGTCGATCAAGACTCCGACAAGAAACTCCTGACCGAAACCGCCAAACTCTGTCGCCCCGACCACGTTGGCCCGGTCGAGACATGGCTGAATCGGCCCGTGACGAAACTGCTGATTTTGGGAAAGCAGGAGCGGCTCAGGGAAATCGCATCCATTCTCCATGCCGAACTTTCCCGCGAGCTGACCGTTGTCCAGACCGAAGAGCATATATTGCAGATAATACACGTGATGGCCTCCAAGTCGCGAGCACTGCAAACGGTTATCGCCGAAATGGGAATCACCCGCGATGAAGTGATGGCCATCGGTGATAACGCAAACGACTCAGGAATGCTCAAGTGGGCCGGCGTAGGAGTAGCAATGGCAAACGCCGTCCCCCGCGCCCTGTCCGCCGCCGATTACATCACCGAAA
>Ga0255366_10182_pt1 | contig 12517 bp, 12 predicted proteins | sample ANMaggSeSYBR01C4_FD_182086 | JGI IMG/M metagenome (GOLD analysis project Ga0255366, IMG submission 182086) | Sediment cell enrichment communities from methane seep in Santa Monica Basin, California, United Staets - ANME aggregate JGI... | ecosystem: Environmental > Aquatic > Marine > Cold seeps >... | reverse complement strand
TGAATGTGTGTGCAATTATTGAACCTGCAATCATGCATGTATTTTCTCATTTCAGGGAACCGTTCTGCAATTTCTTTGCGATTAAAATAAGTGAGACCGAATTCTTTTATGCCAGGTGTATCAATGATAAATCCTCCAAATGAAAGTTTGTGCATTTCTGCAAAAGTAGTGGTATGCATTCCCACTTTATGGTACGCTGAAAGTTCGTTTATTTTTAATTCCAATCCAGGCTCAATGGCATTGATCAATGCAGATTTTCCAACACCAGAATGACCGGATATTAAGGTTCGTTTTCCTTTTAAAACGCTTTTAAACGCTTCTAAGTTATTTGCTTTTAAGGCAGATACACACAAACATTGATAACCTGCATTTTGATAAATTTCCGTTAATTCATCCTGAAATTGTCCTAGTTTTTTATCATACAGGTCAATTTTATTAAAAACAATGCTTGCAGGTATATGATATGCTTCAGTCGTTACCAAAAATCGATCGATAAAACCAGTGGATGTCCTGGGATGTGCAAGTGTTACAATTAGCAACGCCTGATCTATATTGGCCGCAATGATATGCGTTACTTTTGAAAGTTTAGTTGCCTTGCGGATGATATAATTATGACGGGGAAAAATTTGTTTGATCAAACCTGTATTATTCTCTTTTAGCAAGTCAAACAGCACATTATCTCCTACAGCAACCGGATTGGTTGATTTGATACCTTTTATTCGAAACTTTCCTTTTAGCTTACAATTATGAATTTTCCCTTCACTATCCAGAACAGTCATCCAACTGCCGGTAGATTTTATTACAGTTCCTTCCATTAATCGGTTTACAATTTTTAGTTAGCAGTGTTTTGGACTAAGGTTTAAACCTTATATACCATTAATGCAGCCTTTACATAAATTAAACATTGATTTCAGAGTAGTATAAACATTAGGGAAAATTATAATACTTTTTGATGGGTATTTTAATATCCCAAATGCATTCCAGACCACTTTTAAATGTTACAAAATCGCCTTTCTTAATTGTAAAAACACCTTCACCAGTTTCAACAATTACCTCCCCTTCCAAAATCAGGCACTCTTCATCACCATTGTAAGACCAATCAAATCGGGATATCTCCTTTTCCCAAACAGGCCAGTTTCGAATACCTCTTTGGTTAATATCGGCTTCTCCCAGTTGTTCGATAATTACTTTAGCCATTATTCATAGATTTAATCGTTTTGTAAAATTACATTTTTTCTTATTAACCTGCCAGGCGAACATATGTTCATTATATTTGTTGGTTCATATATGCCAAGAAAACAAAAACAACGAAAGGTCTTTTTGCCCCCCAGGATCGATGGCTATAAAGCCATTGGACTTGACCACTCAGAAACAATAGAGCTAAACCTGGATGAGGTTGAGGCCATCAAGCTATTGGACTATGAAAATCTAAACCAGCATGATGTTGCTATTATCATGAATGTTTCCCGACCCACACTTACACGTATATACGACAGAGCAAGAAAAAAAATTGCAACTGCAATTACAGAGGGTAAAAACATCAGCTTTAAAGGTGGAAATATTTATTTTGAGGACAACTGGTACATATGTATACAATGTGATATTTCATTTAATTCAATTGACAATGCTAAATCCTGTCCGTTTTGTAAACAGGATAAATTTACAAGCACTTTAAATCATCATTATTCAAAATTAGGAAGTAAATAAATGAAACTGGCTATTGCATTAAAAGGAAATCGTTTAAACGAAAGATTGGATGACCGTTTTGGCAGAAGCAAATATTTTTGCATTTACGATGTAAATTCCAAAACCCCGAGTTTTATAAAAAACAAGTATTCAACAGAACCAGATGGTGTAGGAAAACAGGTTGTGGATTTATTGGCCGAATATCATGTTTACATGGTAATTGCCAGTGATTTTGGACGAAAAGTTAGAACCCTGCTGGAAAAAAAGAAAATTCAAATGGTCATTGTCCATAATGTATCATTGACCGGGGAAGAAATTATAAAAAAGCTACAGAGAAATTAAACTTGATTAAAAATTAGTATTTATTGTTTCAGCAATATATGCCAGAATATCCTCTTTTCCTGTTCCTGTTTTAGCCGATGTAATAATTGATAAGGGTAATTCCTCCCATTGTTTACTTAATCTTTTTTTATAATTCTCAACATTGATCAATAATTGTCGTTTTGAAAGTTTGTCGATTTTGGTAAATAGCATCACAAATGACAGGTTCTTTTCTCCAAACCAGGTTATTAACTCCAGATCGGCTTTTTGTGGTTCAAGCCTTGAGTCGACCAATATAAATGTTGTTATTAGATTTGATCTGTTTATTAAATAATTCCAGGTCATATTCTCCCATTTTTGCCTGATTGATTTTGAAATTTTTGCAAAACCAAATCCCGGGAGGTCCACCAGGTACCATTTTTCATTTATTATAAAATGATTGATCAATTGTGTCTTTCCAGGAGTACCTGAAATTTTTGCCAGGGACTTTCGACCTGTTAACATATTAATCAAAGAAGATTTACCCACATTTGAGCGTCCGATAAAGGCATATTCCGGTAAATCCGGTGATGGACATTTTAAATGAGTGGTATTGCTTATAACAAAACGTGCTTGTTTGATTTGCATATGGCAAAATTAAATTCTGGCAAAGATAATGAGTAGTAATTAATCGTTAGATTTATAGGTAGACATATGACGGTCTTTTTTATAATCATAAATATCCGCAATGGTAATAATTATAGCCGTTTCTTCTACATTTCCAAAGGCATCATTTACAGCAGTTCCAAATGTTCTCATCGATCCTGAGAGGTTCATATATGCGTTTACGAGTGGAGGAATCTGTTCGCCTAACCTTCTCACTTTCTGCACCAATATTTTATAATCCTCATCATAATTCGCACCTGAAAAAATACTTTTTAATACTTTTTCCCTGGTTTGAATCACAAGAGGCTTTCGTGCCTTTACAAGGTTATCCTTATCCGGAAAATATTTATGCATAAAATACAGGATCATGTCCCTGGCAAACGAATCGAAACTCGGATACATGGTAATTTTCCCAAAATTGTATTTTACTTCCGGGTTATCAACAGAAATGGCGCCCAGTCCGTCCCACAGATTATCTAATGAGTACATCCCTTTTCTCAGGTTTACCGTGGGTTGGTATATCGGCTGTACAAATGACCTCCCCAGTTCAAAAGTTACCGGCCAGTATTCCTTTATGAATTTATTTGAGAACTTAAACAATTTGGAAGTTGGGGTTTTGGGACAACCATTTTCATCCTTTTCAGCATCTTTTCCCATTATATACCGGTAGCCACCAACTATTTCCTTATCCTCCGGGTTCCAAACAATTAATTGTTTAAAGGGTGATTTTCCGGTATCATAGGCATCTATGTCGCAACATTTACCCGTACCTCCACTTGACTCACGAAATGTATTCTCACGGATCCGGCCCAGTTCGCGCATCAGGTTGGGTGCCTGATCGTGGGTAAAAATGTAAATTTTATTGTTGCCGTTATTGGTATCCCTAAAAAACAATTCATCAGTCAGTTCTTTTTCAAGTAAAGTCCGGTCAACCGGAGATATAACAGTTTCCATATCTGTGGTTAATTTTGATTTCTAAAATTAAAATTTCTCAGGGTCGAAAGGTTCCGTATATCCCTTGCCCATGGCATATACATAATTCTTAACCTTCTGTGCCCATTCCTTGAAATTATTGCTTTTATCAAATATTTCAAACGGAATTGCTTTTCCAACGATAATTTCAATGGTTTTATTTCGTTGCTTGTGCATTTCATCAGGAAGGAACAACATTTCAATATTGGCCTCTATCCTGAAAGCTTTCCTTAAATTAGCAATCCGATAAAATCGTTTGGAATTATTTCCTTTAATAAAAACCGGAATAACATCCCGTTTGTATTGTTTGGCTTTTGCTATAAAAGTCTTTTTCCATTCCAGGTCTTCAATTTTTCCGTGTTGCTTCCTCGATACCAGTCCTGCCGGAAAGTATAACATCAATTTTTCCGATTCAAAAGTATTCTGTATAATCCTGATATTTTCAGTATTGCTGCCATGCTTATTGATTGGAATAAACAACTCCTGTAGATTCGGTAAATACATCAACAGATCATTCACCGGGAAAATGATATCTTTTCTGACCCTACCAACAACCTGCATCAATGCAACTCCATCCAATCCACCCAACGGATGGTTGGAAGCCATAATAAAACGACCTTGTTTTGGAATATTTTCTTCACCCTGAACCTTTACAATTGCACCAAAACCTTTAATGATGGCATCCACAAAATCCAGGCCCATTAAGTCCCTGTTTTCATAGAGGAAATTATTGATAAAATCTTCGTGTATTAATCGCTTTAGGTAATTTAATACAAATTTCGGAATAGCTTTCGCGGCTCCGGGACTTTTTGACTTAATTACTCCTTCAATATCGATGGTACGTTCAGTGATTTTAAAATCTTCCATTCCTATATTCAGTAAGGGATAACAAAATTACATAATAATCCTGTATTTATCTTACTATGGGATAAAGACCATACCATGAATGAAACATCAGGTATCCTTAAAAAATATTGGAGGATCAATAAAAGTCAATAAACTTACTTCTTAATAAACTTAGCTATATGATTATCTAATCCATTAAACAGTTTTACAATATAAAGGCCTTGCTGTAATTGGCGTATATTTATAACCATTTCATGAGTATCAGAAAATTCAGATTCAATCAACTTTTCTCCTTTTATATTGAAAATGGAAATGTATCCATGAACAACTTTCTGAGGCATTTTTATAGTTAACTCCTCATAAACCGGATTGGGATAGATAATTAATTGCTTGTTATGTTCAGTATAATTTTTAATACCAGAAAAGAAATCAGGGTCATTTTCAAATTTATCTTTAATCGATGCACAACGTTCTTTAAGCAATTCAACGGATGACCATGGATCTCCATCGTAATCACGTGCCCAGACAAATGCCAGGTCAACTTCCTGAACATCGCCAGGTTTAAAAGTAAAAGGCCCTGAACTTCCAAGCCCTCTCCTATCTCCAGGATCATTTCCCACCTGTTCTTCTGTCCAGAAAAGTCCATTTTGATTATAACCACCGTTTGGAAGAATTCCGTTTGTACCCCAGTTACAAGTATCCGAATCGCCAGGGTAAATAAAATTACATATCGGACCTAAAGCACCGGAAGAGATGTGACCATTTCCACCATACAAAGACCTGGTATAGTCTTTCCAATATCCTTTCAGAAAACCATAATATTCAACAGTATTTTGTGGATCAGAACCGTAGTTAGGGCCTCCATTATTAGTATACATAAAGCTGGTCATTCCCAACCGCTCATTGTCTATAATAGTATCACCGAAATTCAAACCGTTGATGCTCATATCACAAATTTGCTGGTTATTAGCATCATATTTCGGATTATCAATTCCATCGTCATCCATATATGGCCCTCCCAGGATCATAACCGCTTGTGCCGGTGGATGGTATCCATAATTGTGGTTGATTGAATCGCCTGGGGGAGTAATAAAACTATCGTTATCCTCTCCATTGTAACCAAAATAATATCCACCCTCAACATCACAGCCAATGTAATCATCCCAGGCATTCCCGAGATCGATATCAGTAAAGCTTCCAATAAAAGTTTCCTTATAGGTTGTATCAGATTTGTTTTCTATTTCATAATGTAAAAATGTAGTATGCCATAAGGCTGAATCAGCTGGTTCATTAAAAGCATAGGCCATTGCCCTGATCTCGACACCTAAAGGGTGGCGCTCAGTAATTGTGTATATTTTTCGAGTATCATTAAATACAAAGAACAAGGCTTGATCACCTTTAATTATCGGCCAGTCACCCGCCATCGGATCGTAAACACCGTCATTATTATAATCATAATAAGGTGCGATTTGTTCTGTCTGGCCTAATTCCGGATCACCATTTCCGGGCCAGCTGGCAATATTTTCAATGGGTTCGTATCCGCTTTCCCACCAATGATTTTTATGAAATTTGATATCTTCCTTAGTCAACTTCCATATCCTAAACCATTTTGCATCATAAATCGAATCGTACGCATTAGATATGGGGCCGTGAAAAAAATCCCGACCAGCTGCTAAGTGCAAATTACTTGATTCGTCTAGACCTCCCATCCAGAAATCATTGGAAAACAGGGATGTCTGTGTCCCTCCATTAGGAACAAAATATTTTGCTCCGCCTGCACCATGTAACGCCAGAAAATGTTTTCCGAAACAACTAAACCAGGCATTAACATTATTTATATTGAGGGAGTCATAAAAGTAAACGTTATCAAAATACACATAAATATATCCTGTGTCATAAGAATAATACCAGGGTACTGTATCGGCAACATAATACCGCGTTAAGGTATATCCATTGTAATAACCATACAGGTATGAATAATTAAAATGGAAATATATCACACTGTCAGAAACAATGTTTCCTGCATTTATATTCGCAATGTATATCAAATCTCCATCCGGATCAAAATCATTATCCAACACATTCACAAATACACCCCAGCCCGGAACTGTGTGAGCAGTATCATTAACAGCGATAGGTGGATTATTTTGGGCAACTAGTACATGGAATCCAAAACATAATCCGGTAAATATTAAAAGTAATCCTCTTGTTTTCATATTGTTTCAGGTATGGTGAATAATAATTGGTTTTAGTATTAATTGCCTTGTAAAAAACCTGAAGTTCTCGATTTTTTTCATTTTGGTATCATTTTTTTGAATACTGAAAGATACAAAATTTTATTGTTTATGTCCGGTAGAAATCAGTTTGCGGTAGTAATGGAAAAGTTTTCGGCAAACATCTAAACTTATTACAATCACTTCTATTACCTGTCAAACTGTTAATAAAAACCATTTTAAACCCCATTCTTGTTAATAAAATTAAACCCCTTAATCGTGTAACAAATCTGAAAAAATGGAGTTACTATTATTCAAAGTGGGAAATAATGGGAAAAGTTGTTAACAAATGGTAAAAAGTGGGAAAATTATTTTATTTTTACTCCATGAAATTATAAGCACATGACTCATCTGACTTATACATACGAATGCAAGGTAGATTCCAAAGGGCGGGTGTTGCTTCCTTCCGGCTTAAAGAAGGAGTTACTGCCTGTTCTAAATGATGGGTTTGTAATTAAAAAAAGTGTGTTTTACAACTGCCTTGAGTTATATCCAAAAGCCGAATGGGATGAAGAAATGCTAGGAATCGACAAGCTAAACCGGTTCGTAAAGAAAAATGTGGATTTTATCCGCCGGTTTATGGCCGGTGTAAAACCTGTAATCCTCGACAATAATGCCCGGTTGCTCATACCTAAAGATTTGATGGCTTTTGCACGCATTGATAAAAATATTGTGATGACCTCACAAATCAATAAAATTGAGATTTGGGATAAAAAGACTTATGAAAAAATAGTGGGCGATGATTCAACTGATTTTGGAACATTGGCCGAGGATGTGATGGGAGGAATGGATAAAACCGACGAATAATGTTTCACGAACCGGTTTTATTAAAAGAGAGCATTGAAGGATTAAACATTAAAGAGGAAGGTATCTACATCGATGCAACTTATGGTGGTGGCGGCCATTCCCATGAAATTTTAAAACACATTGGTAACGGTTCTTTGATAGCTTTTGATCAGGATCAGGATACACTTGTAAATAAGGAGGATGATGACAGGCTGATTTTAATAAATCAAAACTTCAGGTACATGAAAAATTTCCTGAAGTTGTATAAAGCAGTACCTGTTGATGGCATCCTGGCCGACCTGGGAATTTCATCCTACCAGATTGATAAGCCTGAACGTGGATTTTCATTACGATTTGAAGGAGCATTGGATCTAAGGATGAATCAAAAAAAAGGATTATCGGCAAAACAGATCGTGAATGAATATCCGGTTGGCAAATTGAAAGAAATATTCTGGAATTACGGGGAACTTAAAAATGGATCAAAAATAGCCAGGGAAATAGAAACAACACGAAGCAGAAAAGAAATAGCAACAACAAAACAATTACAGGAAGCAACAATTAAATGTGCACCGAAAGGCTTGGAAAATAAATTTTATGCAAAGTTATTCCAGGCCTTGCGCATTGAGGTAAATGATGAACTGGGCTCTTTGAAAGATTTATTAAACCAATCGGTGGAATTACTGGATAAAGGAGGGAGAATAGTGGTTATTTCATACCATTCGCTTGAAGATAGACTGGTTAAAAATTTTCTGAAATCAGGAAATTTTGAAGGTCAAATTGAAAAAGATTTCTTCGGTAATCCACTGGTTCAATTTAAGCTGATTACAAAAAAACCGATTATACCAACTGAAGAAGAAATAAAAAGAAATCGTAGGGCAAGAAGTGCAAAACTAAGAATCGCGGAAAAAATCTAATGGCAAAAGGAAAGAAGAAGAAAAAAGGGAATAACCATGCTGCCAGATCAGCTCAGAATATTCTGGGGGGTACTTTCCTAACCAGGGAACGTACTGCAAAACACCTTCCCTTTCTGCTTTTTTTAGCTTTTGTAGCAATCATTTATATCGGCAATTCCTATTATGCTGAAAAAAATATCCGGAAGATCGAAAGACTCCAAAAACAATTAAAGGAGATGCGCTATGAATATGTTACGAATAAATCGAAGGTGATGCATAGTAGCAGACAATCGCAGGTGGCCAATAGCTTAAAGGATAAAGGAATTAAGGAATCAACGGTTCCGCCAAACAAAATTGTAGTAACTGAAGACTAACGTGAAAAACAAAAACATCAAAAAAGATATTTTGTGGAGGGTATTCCTGGTATACCTGTTCATGTTGCTATTTGGTCTGGCAATCATTGTAAAAGTTATTTATATCCAGGTTTACGAAGGAAATGAATTACTGGAAAAGGCACAAAAACAAACCCTGAAATATTTCAATGTTGAAGCAGTGCGTGGTAATATCTATGCATCCGATGGAAGCTTGCTGGCTACTTCTGTCCCAATATTCGATATCCGGATGGATGTGGCATCACCCCTTATTTCGGATGCTTATTTTCTAAATCATATTGATGCACTGGCAAGGGAACTGGCCAATTTATTTGGTGACAAATCCAAAAACCAGTATAAAAAACAACTGATCAGTGAACGAAAAAAGAGAAACCGCTATTACCTGGTAAAACGAAATATTGCTTACGATCAGCTTAAAAAAGTTAAAAACTTTCCCATATTTGAGAGAGGCAAGTATAAAGGTGGCTTGATCATCATTCCGAAAACAAAAAGACAAAAACCGTTCGGCCTCTTAGCTGAAAGGACAATCGGATATGAAAATCTAAATGAAAATTTATTTGTGGGTATTGAAGGTTCGTATAGTAAATATTTAAGTGGTGAAAACGGGAAACAACTTCGGCGAAGAATAAATAATGGCAACTGGATACCTGTATTTGATGAAAATGAAATTGAACCGGAAGATGGTAAAGATATCATTACAACCATTGATTTAAATATTCAGGATGTTGCCGAATCAGCGCTATATAATCATTTAATCGAACACCAGGCCAAATGGGGATGCGCTGTTTTGATGGAAGTGGAAACAGGAGAAATTAAAGCAATTGCCAATCTGACCAAAGATCAATCCAGTGGGAAATATTATGAAACTTATAATTATGCTGTAGGCACCAGTATTGAACCGGGTTCCACATTCAAACTTCCATCAATGATTGCTTTGTTCGAAGATGGTCTTGAGAATCTGGAAGATACCATTGATATTGGAAAAGGGTTTGCTGTTTATTCCGGATTGACCATACAGGATGTTCATGGGATTCGTGATGGCCGGGTGTCAATAAAAGAAGTGTTTGAAAAATCATCGAATGCAGGTGTCTCAACACTGGTTTATAATAAATATGTATCACAGCCTCAGCGTTATATCGACAGGCTGTACGATATGTCCCTACATGAGAAGATTGGTCTTGAAATTCCAGGGGAAGGGAAACCTTTTATAAAAGATACAAAAAACAGCAGTTGGTCGAAAGTATCACTCCCCTTTATGTCGATTGGATATGAAATCCAGCTTACTCCTCTGCAATTGTTAACCTTTTACAATGCAGTCGCAAATAATGGCAAAATGGTTAAGCCCATGTTTGTTAAAGAGATCCAATGTGCAGGAAAAACCATTCAAGAATTTAAAACGGAAATAATAAACAAATCTATCTGTTCTCAAAAATCACTTGAAAAAGCCCATGAGATTCTGGAGGGTGTTGTTGAAAGCGGTACTGCTACAAGCCTGAACAAATCACCGTACAAAATTGCCGGAAAAACAGGTACAGCTCAAATAGCAAATAAAAGCAGTGGTTACGACAAACAAAACTACAATGCATCATTTGTGGGCTATTTTCCTGCTGATGCACCTAAATACTCATGTATTGTGGTTGTTAGTCGTCCCTCGACCGGCAGATATTATGCCAGCTCGGTAGCTGTTCCTGTGTTCAACGAAATTGCTGATAAAGTGTATGCTACCAATCTTGAAATCCATCAGGAAAACGAAATTGAAGATCCCAATATAGATTATCCCATTTATGCTACAGGATATCAAAAAGAGTTGGAACAGATTTATAAAACACTGAATATTCCATTAGATACATTGAGTACAAATGCCGAATGGGCCATTGCAATGAAAGCTGATAGTTCGGTAAGGCTTGATACCAGGATCATCAAAGAAGGTCAGGTACCCAATGTAAAAGGAATGGGTGCAAAAGATGCCATATATGTATTGGAAAATCTTGGGTTGATAGTAAAACTTCGCGGAAGGGGTTTTGTTCGGGAACAATCACTTTCGCCCGGTGCCAGGATTAAAAAAGGTAATATGATTTATTTAAGGTTAGCTGTATAAAAGATTGAAAAAATTAACCGACATATTAAAAGGGGTTGAAATTATTAAAACCGTAGGGTTAACAGACATTGGAATTAATTCACTTCAATTTGACTCTCGTAATGTTAATGATGGAGATTTATTTATTGCCATTAAAGGTACCCAGGTAGATGGACATTCTTATATAGAAAAAGCAATTCAATCAGGTTCAAAAGTAATCCTCTGTGAAATTTTACCTGAACAGAAAAAAGGAATTACATATGTTCAGGTAAATAATAGTTCCAAAGCTTTCGGGACTACTGCCTCCAATTTTTATCACTTTCCTTCCTCAAAGCTTAAATTAGTAGGTATTACGGGAACCAATGGTAAAACCACCATCGCCAGTTTATTACACGAATTATTTCAAAACCTGGGGTATCCTTCAGGTTTGTTATCCACCATTCAAAACAAGATCGACAATAAAGTATTTAGTGCTACACACACTACACCCGATCCTGTCCAGATCAATGAACTGCTGAACCAAATGGTAAATGAGGGTTGTGAATTTTGCTTCATGGAAGTGAGTTCGCATGCCATCGATCAGGATAGAATTGCAGGATTGGAATTTACAGGAGGAATATTTACCAATTTGAGTCATGATCACCTTGACTACCATATAAATTTTGATAACTACCTAAAAGCTAAGAAAAAATTCTTCGATGAATTACCAACCAAAGCATTTGCATTAACCAATACAGATGATAAAAATGGTAAGATCATGCTTCAGAATACACGAGCCAAAAGAAAATCATATAGTCTGAAAAGTGCATCTGACTTTAAATGTAAAATCATCGAAAATCACTTTGATGGTCTTTTATTAAATATAAATGGACAGGAATTCTGCAGCAATCTGATTGGAAATTTTAATGCATATAACCTGTTGGCAGTATATGCTACTGCTGTATTGCTGGGAGAAGAAACAACAGAAGTACTTACAGCCTTAAGTAATTTAGAAACAGTTGAAGGCAGGTTCGATTATATCCGTTCAGGAAATAACATTGTTGGAATAGTAGATTATGCCCACTCCCCGGATGCTTTAAAAAATGTGCTCGATACGATTGATTCCATCAGAACCCATAACGAAACATTAATAACTGTTTTTGGTGCAGGTGGCGACAGGGATAAGCAAAAACGACCCCTAATGGGTAAAGTTGCCTGTGAAAAAAGTGACAAAGTAATCCTTACATCCGATAATCCAAGATCTGAAGTTCCTGAAAAAATTATGAAAGACATTGAAAAAGGAATTGAAGCCCAGTATTCAAACAGGGTAATTTCAATAACTAACCGAAAAGAGGCAATAAAGGCTGCTTGTTCATTTGCCCGTAATGGAGATATCATTTTAGTAGCTGGGAAAGGCCACGAAAAATACCAGGAGATAAAAGGGATTAAACATCCTTTTGATGATAAAGAAATTTTGAAAAACTACTTATTAACAAATATAAACACGAATTAGCATATGTTCTATTATTTGTTTACATACTTGGATGAAGCCTTTAATCTTCCCGGAGCCGGAGTATTCCACTACATTTCATTCCGTGCTGCAGCCGCCATCATTACTTCACTGGTAATATCCTTGCTGTTTGGCAA
>Ga0255366_10181_pt1 | contig 12530 bp, 11 predicted proteins | sample ANMaggSeSYBR01C4_FD_182086 | JGI IMG/M metagenome (GOLD analysis project Ga0255366, IMG submission 182086) | Sediment cell enrichment communities from methane seep in Santa Monica Basin, California, United Staets - ANME aggregate JGI... | ecosystem: Environmental > Aquatic > Marine > Cold seeps >... | reverse complement strand
GATTCCAGGCATTAGATTACAATATAGATGGAAACAGGAATACATCAATGGGTAGTTATTCGCTTTTTTCGAATCAATCAGGAGACTATAATACGGCCATCGGATATGAAGCTGGATATTCAGCAAGTGGTAATAGCAATGTATTTATCGGCCATCAAGCCGGCAAATTTGAAACAGGAGGCAATAAGCTTTACATTGATAATTCTGATTCAGATTCACCACTTATCTGGGGTGGTTTTGTAAATAATAGAGTTGTTATTAATGGCAATAATTCTCATAATACAAACGCCAGAACCTTCTTCAGCAATGGTGCTGCTGGAGGAACAACAGCATGGTACAACGATAGCGATGCAAAGCAAAAAGAGGAGATCAATACCATTACAGATGCTTTAAGTAAAGTACAGGAACTCAGAGGTGTTAACTTCAAATGGAAAGATACAGAACACCACACAGAAGGATTGCAAATGGGATTCATTGCTCAGGAAGCACAGTCAGTTATTCCAGAAGTTGTAGACGAAAATAATGGACATTACTCAATGCAATATGCTCCAATTACAGCATTACTGGTTGAAGCCATAAAGGAACAGCAGGAAATGATCATGGAACTTCGTAAAGAGATTGATGCAATGAAGAAAAGATAACTTTTCTTCAATATCAAATATTGATCGTACATTTTCATCAGCCACCAGATAATAGCAAAAATTGATATAATAATGGTGAGCCATTTGTTAGCTGAAACGCTGAACAGCCATTCACCTATATTCAGGTACAGGGCTGTGAAATTTGAGCTTAAACCGAACAGGTTGAACAGGACTTTCATATCATTCACGTATTTGCCATTCACCGTTTGTTATTGTACCATCATAACCACCAACAATATCTTTTACAGTATTGCCTTCACCAGTTATTAATGGATATTGGGCAATAGGTTCACTTAAATCAGTAAGCAGGATATTATCAACAGAACCATTCAATCCCTCTGAAAGGGCTGTATTAGATGCTATTTTAAAGCCTAAAGTGACTGGCAGTGTAAGCTGAGGTTCTTCATTGACAACCAACGGATCATCTTTTAATTTAGCGGACAATTCTTCCCGATCATTTTTTACAGAAAGTGTAATCCATTTATTTGTTTCTGAAAATGGAATATATAATTCAGTTATTGCACCTATACCTTTAACAACTTGGACATAGAGGTTTGTACCATCTACAGCTACACCAACTTTATTAATACTTGTATCTACACAGGAATTCCATAGCCATGAGAAACTCTCGGGATTGAATTCTTTGACATTAAATTCAATATCCAACTGGAAATCTTCTCGATAATCTAGAAATGAACTTAAATCATCTATTGCGATATAGCCATCACCACTGAAATAAAGGTAATAATCCAGAACAACTTCTTCAACTGGCGTGTGTTTGCGGTAGATTGATATGGTGTTTTTACTTAACATAGAACCCCTTTTTTACACCCCCCGCCTACGGCACCCCCCTCAAGGGGGGAGTTTAGATTGCGGATATTAATTTTAATTGCGGTTTGCATAGACTACTCCTGATTGTAACTGGATTGAGGTGAATTTGCCTGTTAAGGGCTGGTCGGTGAATTTGATTGTTTTACCAGATAGATTATCACGGGTTAAAATATCAGTGTTATTATCCATGAGTTTATTAAATATGGCATCTTCACTAATTGTAATGGTGTGCCAATCACCTGAATGGGAAGTTGTGTTATCAATTCTGAGTTGCCCATTCGGGCTAAAAAGTTTATTCTGATTTCTCATAGTATTATGATTTTATTAATATTCCATTAATTCTTTTTGTAGTAGGTTTTTCATAGAGTTCATAGCTTTGTTCATCTAAATATTCAATCAATACTATTTCTTTTTGCCTGGCAATGAAAAGAATGTCATTGATAATAGATTGATGAATTTCAGGCGTAATTAAAACGCCTCTTTCCTGTTCAAATAGTTCTTTACCTTTGGTTGGATCAGGATCGCTGTATTTGGCTGTTTCAAATAGCTGTTGGCTATAAATTAAATATTTAACATAAAATGCCAGACAGGGTTTAATATAATCTTCAAGAAGGGTTGGATATTCCCCTTGATTAGCAACCACCGCATCAAAAAAAGGTTTTGTTAAAACAGGTTTAATATAAGTTGTTGCCGCTGTTTCAAGAATTTCTCTTTTAACGAGTTTATCATCAACAAGGGTTATATAAGCAATTTCAATTACTTCTGCGATTGAGATTAGCATAAGCCCCCCTTTACACCCCCCGGTCTTTCAGACCACCCCCCTGGAGGGGGGACTTGCTGGCGCTTATTTGTCAGTATCAATTTCATTATCGTTGGTTTCATTGTCAATTTCAGTTGTGAATTTATTTTTGAGTTCTGTGTAGAATAGTTGTTGTTTGGGATCATCGGGATTATATTCAAGACCCATTTCTCGCCTTATTTCCCAAACATATTTGATGGGATTGATGCGGTAAACAGGTGATTCGTTGGTTATATCCAAATCATCAGGATTAAAACCAAAGTCAATAAATATCTTTTTGAATAAATCAATGTATTTGGATTGATAAACCCTGATTGTGGTATTCAAGGCTATTTCATATTCGTTTATGATGCGCTTGGTATCAAAGCCAGTCTTTTCACCAAAGAAGCTGGCAAGGCTTTTAAACCAGTTGTGAATAGATAATAAGTTGGTATGTGCCTGAGCATGCAAATCAATCCAGTTGCCTTCTTCGTTCTTCTTGAATTCTATGTATTGGGCAGTATCCCTTAACTGACCGGGACCTAAATCTTTCAGGTACTGGACAATCAGATCATGGCTTCTTTCATTAGCACTGCCTTTAAACTTATCAAATTCTGCATCCAGTGTTTCAGCGTCTTTATCATCATTTACACCGGGAATAATCAGTATGCCGGAAGCATTAAATTGTTTTTCAAGCCTTGATTGATTCCATACATCTGTTAGGCCTGCTATGATTACACTGTTTAATCCTGCATACCAGGTAGGCAAACCATAATGGTAAAATTCAGGTTCGTACTGTTTGATATGAACTACTGTGCGATAGAGTTTGTTATCGTCTTTTTTGTAAAAGGGATACAAAGGTATCTCCTGAGTGAGATCGTCGTTCTTTCCTTTGTATGCACTCCAATCTGGATGTATTAGTATAGTATCTTCATTTGCTGAAATACGGCATTTGCTTCCATCGATATGATAGAGGTTGAAAAAGGATTTTTTATTGTCGGTTACAATCTCAAAATAGGCATTACCTATGTTAAGATCATCAAATAATAATTTAAAAAAAACATCTCTCAGGTTTTCATTGTAATTGTTAACACCTGACAGAAACTGACTGAGCTTTTTATCTTCTGATACAAAACCATTACCAGCAATAAAAAAAGTCTTGCTGTTAAGGATAGCCCTGTGAACAGCTACACTACGGGATAACTGGATAATTTGTTGAGGTAAGAGATTATCTTCTCCGAAAGGGATGAAATCATGGGCATTATCGAGATCGATGAAATCGGACTCAAACAAATTAAGGAGGGGTGTGTAGTTGTATTCAAATAATTTATATGACATATGATCATTAGTTGTGGGATTATACACCCCCCGCCTTTGGCACCCCATGGAGGGGGAGAATGCCAGCGCACGGGGCTAATTAATCGTCCTTAAAGCCTGCTAAAACAATAAGTTCTTTATGTAAATAAGCTGTCTGGGCTTTGTATTGCACCCTGTAACGCCTTTTCTGTTCATCCTGGTTATACCAGGTTTCCATCATCTCACTATCGCTTGTGGCATCTGTACCAAACAGCAGGTTTTTCTGAGTTGTCAGGATTGCCCTGTGAGGAAGAATGTCATTAAAAGATGCTTTGATCCAAATGTCCCAATCAGGACGGACAAAGATTGGAATGCCTTCGTAGGTAGTAACTTTTACACCTTTGAAAATGATTTCATTGGCCGTTTCTGTTCCAAGGCTTTTCCATGTTTTGAAAAGGTTTCTCCACATGGATCTTGTAATAATAAATATTGGGTCAAGTTCCAATAGTTCAGAAGGCATGTTATCAATCATTTGTTCCAATGTTGCATCAGATTCATCCGTATCCAAAGTTGATGCTTTAACTGGATTTACTATACCTGATGCCGCAAAAGAACCAGAACCATCAGCCACAGCTGTAAAATCAAATGCCTGACCACCATATTTAGAAACTACCTTGATTTGAGCACCTGAAGGATTGGTAACGATCACACCATTGATACCCGCCCTGGATTCAATAGTTGTTTTATGAGAAGCCAACCAGTTTACAATAGTTGTAGTGGCATTTGTGTCGTAAACTTCATTGTAATCAACACCATTGATGGTGACTGTTATTTCACCATCACCGCTGGCTGTATAAGTTAAAATCTTTTCAGCTTGAACAGGAGTTACAGAAGAATCGATTTTGATATGTTGGGATGAAGGAATTGTACCAGCATACAAATTGTTAAGGAAATGGGTTAAAAAGCCTGTATATCCAGAATAGTTATCATTCTGCGTACCGTTTGGTTTACTGGAAGCCAATATCTCATTTACTGGATCTGCAAAGAACATTTGACGGACCAAATCATTTTGACCAGCCTGGGCAATGATGGGCAGCATGATCTTATTCCAGATGTCGGGGTTGGACATTTGTTCAACATCATCTTCTTTGTATCCCGAAGCAAGTAATTGTTCTGCTATTGAGCCCCAAAACTCACGACCATTCTGTTCAAATTCGATGGCCATAGGTTTAACTGTGATCTCAGTTGTTGAAAGCTCAAATGTACCGGTTGGATAAAATCCGGGATTGACTTTTGGTTTAGTGATCATTGAAGGACGTGAAATGCGGTTAAGCTTTTCTGTGCCTTTTATGTCTGTTCTGACGGTTATTGCTCCCCTGATGTCTTCAGACATGAACATAGGGTCGATGAAGTATTCGCTTACACTTTGTTTAGTGAAAGGGGGATCGATTGATTGTGTGAATATATTTGACATGGTTAAATTAGTATTTAGATGTTAGTATTTAGACTTTTGATTGTTTTAATTTACGTTTCATATTATCCGGGATATTTTCAAGTAATACCTTTCCGGAGTCATCGGTATTGATCTTTTTCTGAATGTTCAATTTTGGATCAGCCTTTTTATCAGGAACTGTTGGAAATGCTTTGCTTTTATTTAAATCAGACTGAAGCTGGTTGATAGTTTCTGTGTATTTGGATTCCAATGTATTTAATTGGTTATCAAATTCTTTCCTTAAATCCTCCACTGAGGTCGATGCTTCGAGAGCCTCAGCATGACCAATGCTCTTTGAAAAAGTATCCGTAATCCATTTTTTGAGGTTGCTTATTTCATCCCCAATATTGAAAGATTTACTTGAATTTACCTCTTTCCCTTTAGCTTTGTATTGCTTATAATTAGCAAGAAATTCCTCAAGGATTTCAGGTTTTTTGTTCAGGAGCTCGTATATCTCTGGATGATCGTCAAGGAATACTGAAACCTGGAATGCTAAATCATCCTCATGGAGTGATTCAAACAAGCCTTCAGTTGCTGCAGGATCATCAACGAGGTCACAAGCATGGAGTTTCAGGATGGAGGCATATGACTTTTCAATTTCTTCACCATTAACTGTTTCGAGCTTTTTTTCAGCCTTACCAGCTTTAAAAGCAATGCTGGCTCCAAACATATCAGGGTTGGACTCAGCAAGGTCAAGTACATAATCATATAAATTTCCATTGGGGGACTTTTTAGAAGTTGAGTCAAGGTATAAATCAGCAATAGCCTTATTATCTTCTTTGCGGAAGTTTTTATATCTTCCCAGGTATGTACCTAAAGCAGTAGAGCAAATATTGGGATGACCAAAGCGGGCTTTGATACCCACCTTATTATCATTACCAAGTTGTACGACTTTATCGATGAACTGATCATTGATAAAAAGATCATGCCCTTTAGCTTCACCTGTCTGGCAGAGGATTATATCTTTTATAATTCCTTTCTCCCTGTCTATTGAAGATGGGGACTGCTTGTAGATTGTATTTGATCGGAAATATGTTTTCATTTTACTATAATTGCTTTTACTTTAGTGGATAAATCAGAGGTGCTTTTGATAACCGGAACTTTTGATTTATTTGCATCAATGCCATAAATGCCCTGAGTGGTTTTCTGCTTTCTTTTTTTAGTTTTTGTCTTCATCGTTATAATTTATTACAGTTAAAGCTAAAATAATACTTTTAACTTTTAATATGTAAGTTAAAAGCAACATATAATTATATTATGTAATTATATTGCCATTTTTTATGTATATTTGTAAGAAATTAACAGATATGAAAGTATATGTAATAGAACAGTCGAATAATGAGGTAATAAAGGCTTATAGTGCTTTACTTGACAAGATAAATGGACATATAAAACTGCTGGCTGAAAACAGTAAGCCAATTACGAGCATAATAGGAATTAAAAGAAGTTTGCTCAGGCTAAAAATAGGATATTTTAAAGACCAAGAAAGGAAAGAAATTGAATTATCAGAAAAATTGGAAATACTTGCCACTGATTTCATGGATAAATACCAAATTGACATTAAAGAGATTATTGATGTTGGACTAATTGGCGAAAAAGAAATTATTAAAGCACTGGTGAAAAAGGAATATGAAGAAATGGCAAAACAAGGAAGTAAGTACAAGGATATAAAGGCTAAACTAAGCAAAAAATATGAGATTAGTGTTTCGAGTATAGAGAAGCTGATGTATCGTAACACCCTCCGTCCCGCAAAAGGCGGGACACCTCCCTCAAGGGAGGACTTGCCTACGCACAAATCAAAAAATGAAAAAGATGGATAAGAGGGATGAACATGGAAGGTTTTTGCCAGGACGTAGTTCTAACGGGCGACCAAAAGGCAGTAAAAACAAGGCTACAAGTATGGTTAGGGAAAAGTTTCAGCAACTGGTAGATTCTTATTCACTTGAACAAATGAAACTTGATTTAATGGAACTTGATCCAGGAGAAAGGCTCAGGATTATGTCGGGATTACTTGACTTCTTTATTCCTAAGTTAAACAGGACCGACCATAGTATGACAATAGGTGATGAAACGATAATAATACAGTTACCCCAAAGTAATGATAGTAGACTTCTCGAATCCGAAAATATTCAACCCGGCTTACCTGCCGCTTCTGAATGATACAAACAGGTATATCCTGATGTATGGGGGGAGAGATTCAGCCAAAAGTTATTTTGCTGCCCAAAAGGTTATTATCGATACAATGCGTAAACCTTATTCCAGATATATCCTTGTTAGGAAAGCGTATGCACACATTAAAGACAGCCAGTTCCAAACTATTAAGGATATAGTGATCAGCTATGGATTAATGGATTATTTTGTTTTTACTGAAAACCCATTGAGAATCATTTTCAAGAAAAATGGGAATATGATAATTGCCCGTGGACTGGATAAAGAGCACAAGACAAAATCAATCAAAGATCCTACAGGGGTATGGTACGAGGAAATGAATGAAATTGGCTTTAATGACTTTTTAAAAACTACTACCAGTTTAAGAGGAGGTATTATTCAGGAAATTGCAACCTTTAACCCTGAGATGGAAACAGAGTGGATCAACTCTTATTTCTTTCCAGCCAAAGAATCGTATGAAAAAGCAGATGGTAATTTCCATTACGTAAAAAGTGTACGAGATGACACTACTATACTTCATACAACTTATAAGGACAATACTTATGTTACACCTCAAAGTGCTGAATTACTGGAATCATTTAAAACCATTGATGAAAATTATTATAAGATTTATACACTTGGATTATGGGGTGGAGTGTTGGAAGGATTGATATATACTGACTGGGGACTCTTCGACTCCGCTCAGAGTGACGATATACTTCGTTCAACTAAATTTCTTGGTTATGGTTTGGACTGGGGATTTACGAATGATCCTACCGCTATTGTAAAGGTAAATATTGGCGATAACACTCTTTACCTGGATGAAATATTGTACAAAAAGGGAATGACAAACCAGGAACTATGTCTGGAAATGCAAAGATGTGGTATTACCTCTAAAGATGAAATAATTGCAGATAGTGCAGAACCTAAGTCAATACAGGAGTTGTATGCTGGTGGGTTTAATATTCATCCAGCATTGAAGGGACCTGATAGTGTTAGGGCTGGGATTAGTAAAATCCGGCAATTTAAGATTATGGTTACTTCAAGGAGCCGGAATTTGATTAGAGAATTGAAGAATTACCGGTGGAAAATGGATAAGGATGGTAATAGTTTAAATGTTCCGATTGATAATTATAATCATGGGCTGGATGCTGTGAGGTATGTGGTTATGAATAAGACTATGATTAAGAAAAAAAGGATTTTTGGGATCAGGTCTTTTAATATATAGCAATTACAATGTTATTTGATAACAATATTCATTTCTTTTGCTCGTCCAAAAGAAATTTTGAAAAAGTTAGGATTAATTTATATACAAATTGTCAAATAGCCTAATAATCCCTTAAGCAACGAACGCTAAAACCCCAGAGCTTGGTTACCGGAGTTCCAGAGCTCCGGCCTGTTCCCGAAAAGTTAGTCCAGGCGTTACGGTACCATGGGCAGTATCCTGGGTTCTCCGTTGTTGTCCACCAGGTACTATAAGCTCCACAGTTGGTGAAGCTAAAGTAGACATAGACCATACGGCGGCCACCGGGCAGAGCTGAAAATCCAAATAGATTGGTGCCGTTCCATTCCGGCGCCTCCCATCCACTGGTGGATTTAAGGTTGATTGCGACATCAAATCCCCGAAAACCTGGATTATCCCATATATTATCACCAATGCCATACATACTGTCCACTGCACCTTCCAGTACTTTCCATTCTTCATCCGTAGGGAGGTGCCAGTCCGGGGGGCAAATGCCCTGTACAACCTGTATGGTTGTGTATTGCATCATTTCGTTCCACTGGTATAGCCCGCCATAAACAGTACAACTATCCGGTTCGTCGTCATAACAGTATTTTTCAATGATACCATCATCTGACATGTCCTGGATTCCGGGAATCATGGTACCCACATTCATGTTCTCCTTTAGCCAGCATTGACTGAAGACCTGAATAGTATTGTAAACCTGTCCTCCGTATGTTACCGTCGGTGTTCCCGGGCAGGGGATGTTGGTGGCGAACTGGAAGGTGTAAGTTTCGCTATCCTCTGGATTGTCTAGTATGCCGGATTGAAGCGTATCAGTATTACCAATGAATAGCAACTCATCACCCAAATTGAAGAGAAAACTTTGAATATCCTCTGTTGCCTTAAGTTGTGGGGATGAAGCTTCACTTCCAATGTATTCGAGTGAGCTAACCCCGTAAGAATTGGAGACAGCTTGCATGATTTTGACACTGCTATTGTTTCCTCTCCATTGTGCGGTGAAGAAATAAAGGTTTCCACCACTGGGAGTAAGCCGGAAGGAATGAGTGCCTTTATCAAGAACCCTGTCAGATTTATGTACCAGCCGGCCTAACATATCCGTTATTATCAGGCTCACTTTGCCTTTTTCAGGCACATACAAGGATATGGTGGTCTGGTCTGTAACTGGGTTAGGATAATTTTGGAATACCTGAAACAAACATTTTGCTTTATTAATTTCAGGCGTACCCACATAATAAATGGTTAACACAGTATCTGGCCAATAAAGTACCGTATCGCCTCCCTGGGAACGGTTCATTACCTTGATACTGTCAACTTGAACATAAACTTCGTTGTCAATGGCTGTGAAAGTTAATTCTAATTGTTGACTTTTTAATAGTGGATTTAATCCAACTATGAAAATTAGCGGAAATAAAAGTTCTTTTTTCATTTGAGGTTATTTAGGTTATAATGTTGTGACAAATATACGAAATTAAGAGGCGGAAGTCAAGGGGTGGTGGTCGGGGTTTGAAGGGGGAGAAAGGTTGGACAAAGGAATGAAAGTAAAAATCGGGTTGGCAAAGCAATAAAAGGCATAAAACTTTAGGGTTGGAGGGGTGGCAAACAGGGCGAGCAAGTTTTATAGTCTTTTTTGCTTTTCAGGGTTGGCCCTTCGACAGGCTCAGGACAGGCCTTTTATCTTTTATTCTTTTGCATCTAAACGTGAACTCCTTTAATAACGGACAGAAGCCGGTATTAAGCTGTGTAGGAATGGAATGAAGCTGGATCGCTGGATATGGAGTGAAGTAAATGTGTATTGTGGGGTTTTAATAATGGGCTATAACACGGATTTGGCGTTGGGATGTGGGAGATGTGATAGCTTATTATAAACAAGGATTGAGGGTTGCGAAGAATACTTATTTGCTGAACGGAATGTAAGCGTCCAGTGAAATGGAATGACGGAACAGCTTATATATGGGCTGAGTAGTTACCATGGTGTTCTTTAATAACGTGAACTAATGGAGCATTTGATGGACATATAAGCCCGTAATGGCTTGACTGATGAACGTGGTAGCAGTGCAACGGAATGGAAATCTGGGGAGGTTTGTGGGCTGGCTTAGGAATGGAGTGTAGCTGCTGCCTAAGAGAGTCCAGGCGGAGAAATGAAGGGCTTACCTGAGCGGTTGGTCTGTGTTTGCCGGTTGTGGTGGATCAGCGGATATTTAACATAATGTTGTTATAGGATAGCTTTGATCAGGGTTGACGGTGTGATGGAATAGGGAAGCAAGAAGGAGTGTGCTGATGGGCATTGTGGGGCTGTACTATAACGCACATTATGTTTAGATAGCTTGGGATTATTAATTTGCTGTTAAATCAAAAAAAAATCCCATAGACAAGAAAGATTAGCCAATTAAAAAACCAATTCTGAGGGACTATGATTTGTTTACTCACCCTTATTTGTTAAAGAACGTATTATTAGATGTAAGGAAGGCAAGTACAAAGAAAGTGAAAATATCGAATCTAATCCTTTATGCAACGAACTGATAATCCATAATCTTTGCTACTTTCTAATCGGTTTATCCTATATTCCTGGTAATATAAATCCCTATTGTACGCATTATTGATATTTGTCTCTGTAGAAGACCAAAAGTAACCATATTGTTCAATATTTATTGTATTACTAATAATTCTGACGCCACCAGGTAATCCTGTAAAGTCGTATGAATCAATTCCATTTCCTCCTAAATACCAGCCACTTGTGGATTTCAGGCGAAGTCCAGCATTTACACCCCTATAACCGAGTTGATTCCATTCAGGATCACCTACTGGATACTGGCTATCAACAGTTCCTTCAAGTATTTTCCATTCATCATCGGTTGGCAAATGCCAATCAGGTGGACAAATGCCTTGTGTTCCTTCTACGTTAATATATTGCATCATCTCATCCCATTGATATAAGCCACCATACAAATCACAGTACAATTCCTGATCCCCAAAACAGTACTTTTCAATTACTCCATTTTCATATTGATCATGAGAAGCCATTACTCGGATACCTATATTCAAATTTTCTTTTAACCAGCATTGATTTCCAATTTGAACTGTATTGTAGATATTACTATCTCTTGGATCTGTTATTTGATCTCCGCAAGTAAATAACGAAATTGACAAATTAGTATAATCACTTACTCCACAACTATTTTCAGCACGAACACTAATATTCCCAGAAATTATTCCAAAATTAACATTGATACTTGTTGTACTTTGCCCACTTGTTATAACTGCATCGGTTGGTACAGTCCAATGATAGGATGTTGCTCCTTCTACCGAATTTATAGAATATGTTTCTCCTATGGCATCGGGTTCAGGAAATACGTGTCCATCAATATTTCCTGGTTGTGACGGAATACCAATATTAATTGCCAAATCTTTATACTGGCCATTTCCACAACCACTTTCAGCACGAATGCTAACATTACCACTTTGAATACCAAAATCAACTAATATATTGGTTGTACCTTGTCCGCTTACAAGATTTGCATCTAACGGTACTGTCCAATAATAATTAGTAGCATTAGGCACTCCTGCTATAGTATAACTTACACCTGTTTGGTTGCATTCGGGGTATATATTACCTATAATGGTATCAGGTTGTTGAGGAATACATGATACCTTTAAAAGCGACTCCCAGTATGAACCATCATACATTTGAATAACTTGTTCATCTGTATTAAAAATTAGTAATCCCGCAATTGGTGAATTAATTACATCCCGTTCTATATTCGTTAACCTTGGAGGTAAAAATCCTCTCGAATTGCTGCTAAGGTCTAATAGTGCTGATTTATCTGGGATTGTTGTCCCTATTCCAACATTACCTTCTGCCATTATACTAACCACATTATCACCTTCCCAAATCCTAATATCAAGTCGATTTGTATCAGAAGCAGCTACAATCATCCAATCAGAGACAATATTGTATAAATCAATGAAAACTTCATTGGAGTCATGATCCACAAAATAAGCATCTCCTTTAAAATAAGCAGTGCCATCCACACTTAATTTCGTAGGTGGATCAGATATTCCAATACCGACATTGCCTTCATTATAATAAAGGCCATTACC
>Ga0255366_10179_pt1 | contig 12586 bp, 10 predicted proteins | sample ANMaggSeSYBR01C4_FD_182086 | JGI IMG/M metagenome (GOLD analysis project Ga0255366, IMG submission 182086) | Sediment cell enrichment communities from methane seep in Santa Monica Basin, California, United Staets - ANME aggregate JGI... | ecosystem: Environmental > Aquatic > Marine > Cold seeps >... | reverse complement strand
CTGAACTTGGTGGTATCGAGGGTGAACCTGTGGTCTATTATATTAACAAACCATCTCTTTCAAGCATACTGTTCGGTTCGGAAGAAACGATGTCCTCACAGGCTGCAGAGCAGCTAGCGAGTTATTATACTGAAAGTCCGGTGGGATATTTGATCGAATGATGTAAGTTCATCTCTGGGGGATATGGATGTTGGAAGGTGCTCAGTTCGGAACGTTCCTTTTTGGTGCGTTTGGTGCTCTATTGCTGGTTTATATATCCAAGGATGTGGCCATTCCTGAATTCCGTCCTCTTTATGATATTTCTGATATGCAAAGAGAAGCTCGCAGACATCGCAAGCATATAGAGAAAACCGAGTCGGACATAGATTCTTTGCAGGATCGATTGAGTTCTGCTTCGTTATCCGATGATGCACAGGTCCTGTCCGGGGTATTGGAAAGCTATCTGACGGAAGTAGAAGCTGAAAGGGTCCGTTTGCATGTTCTGGAAAAGGAGATAAAGAATGGTCAGCTCCTCTCTCGCGGGCTCGGATTCTTTTTTTATATTGTTCTGGGCGGCGTATTTGGAACCCTTCTTTCCGGTCAGGTAAATATCACGTTCATTTCTGAAGGCGTGTCCAATTTTTTAGAGTCATTTGTTATTGGAGCTACCTGGACAAGTTATCTTTCTTCTATAGGTATCCGTTCTACTCAAAGGAGGGTAGTTGGGCAGGTGGACAAGCTAAGGGATGAGTTCTCACGTGATATAGAACGATATAGGAAAGACCTTAAGGAACAGATATTTGAAACAGCTAACAGGAAGAATGCTGATTTGGGTGTGGAAGAAGGCTCGAGCTATGAGCTCCTCTGGTCTGCAGTTTCAGAAAAGCTTGATGATACCGGGCTTAAGTTCGTTGATGAACTGGATGAGGCTAAACAGTCAATCGATAATGATGTAAAAGGTCTCCTTTGAGACCTTTCACCTTTTCATCCCATTTTTGTAAATTCCCATCCGAGGTGCTCTTTGATGATGGTGTAGGCCATCTGTGGCGGGAATGCACCTACCTCTGTTATTATCATGTCAATATACTCTGCAGGGGTTATGTCGAATGCGGGATTTTTGACCTTCACATTTGGCATTCCTGCAAGAACCTCGGTGTCGATAACCTCTTCCGGTGACCTTTCCTCAATATCGATAAGATCTCCATAGATGGTCTTCGGGCTGAACTTGAAAGTCTCTGCCACACACAAGAGGTTCTTCCTTGCCTCATTTGCAGCAAGTGCAAGCTGGGATGTACCCACTTTGTTCACGAGTGCACCGTTGATGGTTATTGCATCAGCGCCTACTATTACGGTGTCAACATCCTTCATACAATATCTTACTGCGGAATCCACGATCAGCGTGGTTGGGATGCCATGATCGTTAAGTTCCTTTATGGTAATGAGGCCCTGCCTTCTTGGTCTTGATTCTGTGGCAATGACGGATATGTCCTTACCCTGTTCAAAAGCGGTTGTTATTACCGAAAGGGCAGCATGGGAATTGCAGTGTGTCATTATGACATCGCCGTCGCGTATCCTCTTTGCACCGATCTCCCCCATCTTCTCAAGGGCCTTGCCTGCCTGTTCCAGGAACTTGTCAGCGTTACGGAGAATCTCTTCCCTTGCTTCTGATACTTCGGTCGCAGTGTGGCGCTTTGTAAGCTGGACTGCATTCGGGAGGGATACTGCTGTGGGCCTGGTCTGGATAAGTATGCTGGCAGCTTCATCTACCTTTTTATTAAAGTCCTTGATGTTCGTCACTTTAATCCCGAGCACATAATCACGAAGGGCTGCAGATGCTGCTTCAGCTATCCTTCCGGCTCCCCTTATTTCCATCGTGCGAATCTTTTCCGCAGTATCAAGTAATTGCTGCATATCAATATATTTGAAGTGAAGGCATTTATATGTATTCGCTTTATGCCATTTCCGATGCCTGAATGCGTTTTCCTATATAGTAAGGAATTGCCAGTAACAATGCGTAGTGTATCCATATCAAGAGATATGGGAGGTAACTTTTGTCGTATATCATCAGGTACATCGCAAGGTCAAGTGCCAGATTCACACTAAGAAATGTGATGCCAAGCAATTTTGCTTCTTCGACTTTGTCCTTTGTATCCTTGAGATATGTCTTTGTGAGATATATTGTAAGGATCGGCAGGATTACGAGTAGAGGTAAAGCTATAGCAGGTGTTTTTGAGATATATTCTATTGATGGGATCGCTGAAAGCGCAGGTGTAATGTGCACTATGCTCTCCCAGATAAAACCGACCATCCAGATCGCTAATGCCTATCTAGCTGCGGAAAGTGGCCTATATGGGATATTGATCAACTAAGTACCTCCGCCCTCTAATCAGTAATCTCATATTTAAATGTTAGCTTCCATCCCACTTATTTAAATCAAATCAGAATTAACTATCCTCCATGAAAAAAATAACATCGATCAATCCTGCAAATGGGACTGTTAATGGTGAATTCGAATTTCATTCTCCTGATAAGGTAGACCTTATTCTTAAAAGATCGAGCGAAGCATTCCAGTACTGGAGATCTCTGGAGGGTGCTGAAAGGGCTGTGTATCTTGAAAATGTTGTAAAGGTGCTTCGAAACGATAAACAGGATCTGGCAGAGACCATTACCATGGAGATGGGGAAGCCTATAAGGCAGGCACTTGCAGAGGTTGAGAAATGTGCCAGCATGTTCGACCACTTTGCTGCTAATATCTGTTCTTTCCTTGAGCCTGATATTGTGAAGGAGAGTCCTTCCTCCTTTATCTCCTACGAGCCAATGGGGGTAGTGCTTGCCATCAAACCCTGGAACTTCCCTCTCTGGCAGGTATTGAGTGCTGCTTCCCATATTCTTGCAGGCGGGAACACCATGGTGCTAAAACACTCCGGTTATGTTCCCATGTGTGCGCTTAAGATCGAATCAGTTTTTGAGAAGGCCGGATTTCCTGAAGGTGTTTTCCAGACCCTTCTTGTGGATGGACCCACTGCTTCTTCATTGATCTCAAGGCCGGAGGTCGCAGCGGTATCCTTTACAGGGGGTTTGCCTGCCGGCCAGAAGGTTGCTGAGGTCGCCGGTCGCAACATTAAGAAATGTGTGCTGGAACTCGGAGGAAGCGACCCTTTCATTGTGCTGGAGGACGCAGACATTGAAAAGGCTGCGAAGGCAGGGGTTGCCGGGAGGTTCCTCAATTCCGGACAGACATGTATCTCTTCCAAACGTTTCATCATTGAAAGTTCCGTGGTCGATGAGTTCACTTCTGCATTTGTGGGATACACACGTAAGCTCAAAATAGGCGACCCTCTAGACAAGGAAACAGATATTGGTCCTCTTGTACGTGAGGGGCAGGTCTCATTGCTCGAAGGCCAGATAAAGAATGCCGTTTCGATGGGTGCAAAAGTGGAACTTGAAGGCGGTAGGATGGAGGGCGATGGGTATTATTTCTCTCCTGTGGTGCTTTCTAACGTTTCTCTTGATATGCAGGTCATGAAGGAGGAAACGTTTGGTCCGGTGGCCCCGATAATCTCAGTGGAGGATGGGCTGGAAGCTCTGAAGGTTGCCAACGCCACAGAGTTTGGTCTGGGCGCAAGTATCTGGTGCAGCGATAAGGAGAATGCGTCATTCCTTGCGTCTAAGGTAGAGTCCGGGGTAGTTGGGGTGAATGGTTTTTTCAAACCGGAAGCTGACCTGCCGTTTGGCGGGGTCAAGAAAAGTGGCATTGGGAGGGAACTCTCTCGATTCGGGTTCTATGAATTCATGAACGTCAGGTCTACTGTGTTGTTTTAATAAACTGCAGGTGGATATTCATTCAATGAGCATGGTCCAAAAAATAGCTGGCATTCCTGAAGAGCTTCTTGGTCAGGTTCCCAAGCGATTCGATATTGTCGGAGATATTGCGGTCGTTTCGGTTCCTGCTGAGCTGGAGCTTTACAAATTACCTGTGGCAGAACATATCGCTTCAATGAGGGGGAATATTCGGGGAGTGCTCAATAAGATCACCAGACTTGAAGGTGAGCATCGGGTTGCCGGGTTCGAGGTCTTGTTGGGGGACGCTCCGGTCACCACTCATGAAGAGTTTGGTTTCAGTTATAGGATGGACCTGCGTGACGTTTTCTTTAACGGGAGGCTGAGAGCGTTGTTCAGGAAGTATATAGCAGGATCGATCCGAATGCAAGGTTGATTTGGGGTGCCCAGGTGGACCCTGATCTTGAAAATGCAGTGCGTACTATGCTTGTCGTTACTGGTGTGAGGTCCCCACAGATCTATGGAAGTGGGAACTCCAAGAACGTTACGCGGAAATACGGGATCGATTTCGTAAAATGATCAGGGGATCTATCTCCTTATCTTTTTAATTTGTTCTGTATGATACGACGCTGTTCAATCGAAAGGTATTTTATTTAGTACGGTGTTTTAAAGCCACTAAATTTTTAGTCGGATCGATCGTTGATGAATTGTATCGTATCAACTCGTACATATCAATAATACTAAAACTGGTTGTGAAAAGTTTGGCAGAGAATATGTTAAAATCGGCTAAGATAAACCGCAATGTCGTTCAGGTCCTTAAGTCATATCTTAGGGTACTGAAATTATCCAAGAAGCCTTCCAGAGAGGAATTCCTCATGATCGCTAAGGTCGCTGGTGCCGGAATTCTTGTGATAGGCCTTGTTGGTTTCCTTATTTATGTGCTGTTGACCGTAGTTCCACAGTGGGTGTAATTTTATGGGTGAAGATGCCGCTATATTTGTTGTAAAGACAACTGCAAATCAGGAACGTTCGGTTGCTGCTATGCTGGCTCAGGTTGCAAAGAAGGATAATCTTGATATCAGGTCAATAATTGCTCCTGATGAGCTCAAAGGTTATGTACTTCTGGAATCTTCCGATTCCGGAGCCGTTGAACAGGCGATCCAGACAGTTCCTCATGCAAGGACTGTTGTAAAAGGTCAGTCCAGTATAGCGGAGATCGAACATTTCCTTACGCCAAAGCCAACCGTTACAGGTATTGTGGAAGGTGCTATCATCGAAGTGACCTCTGGTCCTTTCAAGGGCGAAAAGGCACGTGTGAAGCGTGTTGATGAAGGCCATGAAGAGATCACTGTGGAACTGTTCGATGCAGTCGTACCAATACCTATAACTATTCGTGGTGATACTGTACGGATACTTAGGAAAGAGGAAACAAATTCCTGAGTGAATAGATTCTATTCATAGATCTAATCTATAAACTTATTTAATTAATTTATAAAATTTAAAAAGGTGTTGCTCGAATGGCAAGTGTAGTAGAAGCATTGGTTCCTGGCGGTAAAGCAAATCCTGGTCCTCCACTGGGCACCCCAAATCAACCTTGCATTCGGATCGATCCTGCTATATACTTCCTGAACAACGCTCTCAGCCTCTGCGATAGTCATATCCGGACCACCGACCACATTCACAAGAGCAGATGTCGCACCGGAGATGTCCACATCAAGAAGTGGACTCCTTAATGCTTTCTGAACAGACTCAACGGCCTTGTTCTCACCATCAGCCTCACCAAGACCTATCATTGCAACGCCACCGTTTTGCATAACGGTCCGTACATCAGCAAAATCAAGGTTCACAAGACCCGGTTTTGTAATAAGCTCTGTAATGCCTTTCACAGCCCTCATCAGAACCTCATCGGAAACCTTGAACGCTGCCTGCAATGGCAACCTTGGAACAACCTCAAGAAGTTTATCGTTCGGAACGACAATGACAGTATCAGCGACATCCCTGAGCCTTTCAAGACCTGCTTCTGCGTTCTCACGCCTTACATGCCCCTCTACGGAGAATGGAAGAGTGACCACAGCGATCGTCAAAGCACCAGCATCCCTTGCAGCCTCTGCGACAACTGGAGCGGAACCTGTTCCGGTACCGCCACCAAGGCCTGCAGTAATGAACACCATATCGGAGCCATCCACTATCGAACGCACCTCATCGATGCTCTCAAGTGCAGCATCCTCACCGATCTGAGGCAGACTACCTGCACCAAGACCCCTTGTCTTCTTCTTACCAATAAGGATCTTCCTTTCGGTAGTAACATTCAGGAGATGCTGAGCATCCGTGTTCACAGCAACGACTTCAGCACCTTTGATGCCTTCCTGTTGCATACGCTGAGCGCTGTTCGAACCCCCTCCGCCACATCCTACAACCTTGATGTTAGTCTGCAGATCTTTCAGCATTGCCTCAAGTTCCGCATTAACATTATCAGATTGTGAAACGTCGCTGGAATGGATTTGCGTCTCTTCTACAGATCGAGCTAATGCCTCTTCTACTATGGATTTCATAATATATCCTCCACTATAGCAACATGATCAAATGTATGGAATATTGATATTCGTAATATATAGAGATTAGTATTATATTTATCTACATCGTTTAAAGGATGTCATTCCTTAAAACAAGACTCTTCCGTGTCCCCTCATAGACCATTTCTGGCCGGATAGTATTTCCTTCGACCATAACTGACTGACCTTTTGCCAGTTTCCCAAACATAGGACCGGAAGGAACTCCACACTTTCGCGCAAGTTCAGGACTGAATCTCTCAATTGTAATATGCAACACATTTTCTTCGAAAACATATTCAGTATCATAACGCCCTTTTAGTATTTTAATGCATTCATCTACAATAAAGGAAAGGAAGTCCTCTGCATCACGATTCCAGAAAGTATAGAAATGATTTGATATTGTTGCATCATCGCGTTCCGAATAGACAACATTCGACGTATTAAGCAACCTTTTCACACCACCTACATCAACAGACCGTACCAATTTGAGAAGTTCATTGTCAACTACAACAGTAACAACATTAGACACATCGAACTCAAAAATATCGCAAGCATTCTCACTCAACTTATCTTTCATCCCAGCAGGGACCTTAACCCGCCCGGAAAGACCCTCATCCCGAACCTTATGCCAAAATATCCTGAAAACATCCCAGCAGACCCCATCCATCTCTTTGATGTCACTTTCCCTCAATACCTCAAGCCCACATTCATCTGCAAGCACATTGATCCGATTCTTCTCCTCAGATGACATCGCCTTCCTGTCACAATACACAAGATCTGTACCCGACCTCTCAACTGCCTTCCTGAACATATCCCCATCAACAAATTGAAGCTGATAGTTCGGGAAATTATGACCGAACGAAACATCCGAGCCCAGAACGATCCCGGATTGTCTTGCAGCGTAGTGCCCACCCCCAAATCCAAGAGCCACAGGACAACTTCCAGGCCTCACGGAAAGGATAGAACGTGCAACGACCTCCCCTGCATCCCGATCGACCCACTCGACCCCAGAACTACCTATCTCCGCATAGACCGAAGGAACATCAAGGTCAGAAGGTCCATGATGAGTGGACTCCATTGAAACATCGAAACCGATGCCATCCGACAGCTCGGCCATATTCCTAAGCAAGCAGCGGAGCGCGAACGGAGCAGCCTTAGAAAGCTCACCAGGATACCCACCAAAATCAGCAGAACCTGGATTCCCCGTAAAGTGTGCGGTCAAAAGCCGCCTGCCATCAGCACTTTTATGTTTGGAAGCGAAAATGAGAAGATCGCATGGCAAACCTGCCTCTTTGATCTTCCTGTCGATCCCATCCTGATAGACATGATGTTCAGTAACCTCGACAATATGAAAATTCCCACTCCGATACACCGCAGAAAGATCATCAAAGATACCATCTGGAACACTCATTTCGACCCAATCTCTGAGCTTTAGCAAATGCTCTTTTATATTCTGACTTGCCGGGTCCACAGTAGAACAAACTATAACAATACTCATACCAGCGATCTGAACCTCATTATCTTCTGTCATAAAAATAACTCCAATACACAATATTTTATTAACTCTTTTTCACTTCATAGGTCTTCACGAACGAACACCCATCCCATTAAGAAATGATAATTAATGGACTCTCACAATATTTCTGAAACATTATCACTCTTTGACCATGTCGAACGCCCAACGGCTAATACTCGGCGCAATATTTCCACACCTTCGATGTTCAACAACATCAAGCCCCATATCAGAATACCCTTCCACCAATCCCTCTATTTGAGATCGTTTCTTAAAAGTATAAAAATGAACATTCCCACCCTTTCTCACAAAAGGTAACAACTTCTCAAGAAAACCATCCATTCCATAAGGAGTGGGAATAATCGCACGGTCGAGCCGAGCCTTAAGAAAACTGCCAATGTCCGATGCATCCCCCAGAATGGGATGAATGTTCTCACCAACTTGGTTCAACCGCACATTCTCAAAAAGCCACCTACATGCATGAGGGTTCTTTTCAATTGCAACCACTTTTGCACCCTTTGCTGCAGCAGGTATAGCAAAAGGACCAATGCCACAGAACGGAACAATGACATCTTCACCTGCTCTCACTTTTGAGGACACCCTCTGCCTTTCGAACGCAAGCCTCCCGTTAAAGAAAACGTCACGCAGGTCCATCCTATAACTGAAACCAAACTCTTCATGAGTGGTGACCGGAGCGTCCCCCAACAAGACCTCGAACCCGGCAACCCGATGCTCACCTTCAAGTCTGGTGATCTTATTGAGCACTCCCCGAATATTCCCCCTCATTGAAGCGATATGTTCTGCCACAGGTAATTTGTAAAGCTCCAGCTCAGCAGGAACCGAAACGACCGCAATATCTCCGACAATATCGAATCGCTTGGGAACCTGACCAAGAAGCTCTTCAGGAATGCCAGCTATTTTTTGGACCATGCTCATTGAATGAATATCCACCTGCAGTTTATTAAAACAACACAGTAGACCTGACGTTCATGAATTCATAGAACCCGAATCGAGAGAGTTCCCTCCCAATGCCACTTTTCTTGACCCCGCCAAACGGCAGGTCAGCTTCCGGTTTGAAAAAACCATTCACCCCAACTACCCCGGACTCTACCTTAGACGCAAGGAATGACGCATTCTCCTTATCGCTGCACCAGATACTTGCGCCCAGACCAAACTCTGTGGCGTTGGCAACCTTCAGAGCTTCCAGCCCATCCTCCACTGAGATTATCGGGGCCACCGGACCAAACGTTTCCTCCTTCATGACCTGCATATCAAGAGAAACGTTAGAAAGCACCACAGGAGAGAAATAATACCCATCGCCCTCCATCCTACCGCCTTCAAGTTCCACTTTTGCACCCATCGAAACGGCATTCTTTATCTGGCCTTCGAGCAATGAGACCTGCCCCTCACGTACAAGAGGACCAATATCTGTTTCCTTGTCTAGAGGGTCGCCTATTTTGAGCTTACGTGTGTATCCCACAAATGCAGAAGTGAACTCATCGACCACGGAACTTTCAATGATGAAACGTTTGGAAGAGATACATGTCTGTCCGGAATTGAGGAACCTCCCGGCAACCCCTGCCTTCGCAGCCTTTTCAATGTCTGCGTCCTCCAGCACAATGAAAGGGTCGCTTCCTCCGAGTTCCAGCACACATTTCTTAATGTTGCGACCGGCGACCTCAGCAACCTTCTGGCCGGCAGGCAAACCCCCTGTAAAGGATACCGCTGCGACCTCCGGCCTTGAGATCAATGAAGAAGCAGTGGGTCCATCCACAAGAAGGGTCTGGAAAACACCTTCAGGAAATCCGGCCTTCTCAAAAACTGATTCGATCTTAAGCGCACACATGGGAACATAACCGGAGTGTTTTAGCACCATGGTGTTCCCGCCTGCAAGAATATGGGAAGCAGCACTCAATACCTGCCAGAGAGGGAAGTTCCAGGGTTTGATGGCAAGCACTACCCCCATTGGCTCGTAGGAGATAAAGGAGGAAGGACTCTCCTTCACAATATCAGGCTCAAGGAAAGAACAGATATTAGCAGCAAAGTGGTCGAACATGCTGGCACATTTCTCAACCTCTGCAAGTGCCTGCCTTATAGGCTTCCCCATCTCCATGGTAATGGTCTCTGCCAGATCCTGTTTATCGTTTCGAAGCACCTTTACAACATTTTCAAGATACACAGCCCTTTCAGCACCCTCCAGAGATCTCCAGTACTGGAATGCTTCGCTCGATCTTTTAAGAATAAGGTCTACCTTATCAGGAGAATGAAATTCGAATTCACCATTAACAGTCCCATTTGCAGGATTGATCGATGTTATTTTTTTCATGGAGGATAGTTAATTCTGATTTGATTTAAATAAGTGGGATGGAAGCTAACATTTAAATATGAGATTACTGATTAGAGGGCGGAGGTACTTAGTTGATCAATATCCCATATAGGCCACTTTCCGCAGCTAGATAGGCATTAGCGATCTGGATGGTCGGTTTTATCTGGGAGAGCATAGTGCACATTACACCTGCGCTTTCAGCGATCCCATCAATAGAATATATCTCAAAAACACCTGCTATAGCTTTACCTCTACTCGTAATCCTGCCGATCCTTACAATATATCTCACAAAGACATATCTCAAGGATACAAAGGACAAAGTCGAAGAAGCAAAATTGCTTGGCATCACATTTCTTAGTGTGAATCTGGCACTTGACCTTGCGATGTACCTGATGATATACGACAAAAGTTACCTCCCATATCTCTTGATATGGATACACTACGCATTGTTACTGGCAATTCCTTACTATATAGGAAAACGCATTCAGGCATCGGAAATGGCATAAAGCGAATACATATAAATGCCTTCACTTCAAATATATTGATATGCAGCAATTACTTGATACTGCGGAAAAGATTCGCACGATGGAAATAAGGGGAGCCGGAAGGATAGCTGAAGCAGCATCTGCAGCCCTTCGTGATTATGTGCTCGGGATTAAAGTGACGAACATCAAGGACTTTAATAAAAAGGTAGATGAAGCTGCCAGCATACTTATCCAGACCAGGCCCACAGCAGTATCCCTCCCGAATGCAGTCCAGCTTACAAAGCGCCACACTGCGACCGAAGTATCAGAAGCAAGGGAAGAGATTCTCCGTAACGCTGACAAGTTCCTGGAACAGGCAGGCAAGGCCCTTGAGAAGATGGGGGAGATCGGTGCAAAGAGGATACGCGACGGCGATGTCATAATGACACACTGCAATTCCCATGCTGCCCTTTCGGTAATAACAACCGCTTTTGAACAGGGTAAGGACATATCCGTCATTGCCACAGAATCAAGACCAAGAAGGCAGGGCCTCATTACCATAAAGGAACTTAACGATCATGGCATCCCAACCACGCTGATCGTGGATTCCGCAGTAAGATATTGTATGAAGGATGTTGACACCGTAATAGTAGGCGCTGATGCAATAACCATCAACGGTGCACTCGTGAACAAAGTGGGTACATCCCAGCTTGCACTTGCTGCAAATGAGGCAAGGAAGAACCTCTTGTGTGTGGCAGAGACTTTCAAGTTCAGCCCGAAGACCATCTATGGAGATCTTATCGATATTGAGGAAAGGTCACCGGAAGAGGTTATCGACACCGAGGTTCTTGCAGGAATGCCAAATGTGAAGGTCAAAAATCCCGCATTCGACATAACCCCTGCAGAGTATATTGACATGATAATAACAGAGGTAGGTGCATTCCCGCCACAGATGGCCTACACCATCATCAAAGAGCACCTCGGATGGGAATTTACAAAAATGGGATGAAAAGGTGAAAGGTCTCAAAGGAGACCTTTTACATCATTATCGATTGACTGTTTAGCCTCATCCAGTTCATCAACGAACTTAAGCCCGGTATCATCAAGCTTTTCTGAAACTGCAGACCAGAGGAGCTCATAGCTCGAGCCTTCTTCCACACCCAAATCAGCATTCTTCCTGTTAGCTGTTTCAAATATCTGTTCCTTAAGGTCTTTCCTATATCGTTCTATATCACGTGAGAACTCATCCCTTAGCTTGTCCACCTGCCCAACTACCCTCCTTTGAGTAGAACGGATACCTATAGAAGAAAGATAACTTGTCCAGGTAGCTCCAATAACAAATGACTCTAAAAAATTGGACACGCCTTCAGAAATGAACGTGATATTTACCTGACCGGAAAGAAGGGTTCCAAATACGCCGCCCAGAACAATATAAAAAAAGAATCCGAGCCCGCGAGAGAGGAGCTGACCATTCTTTATCTCCTTTTCCAGAACATGCAAACGGACCCTTTCAGCTTCTACTTCCGTCAGATAGCTTTCCAATACCCCGGACAGGACCTGTGCATCATCGGATAACGAAGCAGAACTCAATCGATCCTGCAAAGAATCTATGTCCGACTCGGTTTTCTCTATATGCTTGCGATGTCTGCGAGCTTCTCTTTGCATATCAGAAATATCATAAAGAGGACGGAATTCAGGAATGGCCACATCCTTGGATATATAAACCAGCAATAGAGCACCAAACGCACCAAAAAGGAACGTTCCGAACTGAGCACCTTCCAACATCCATATCCCCCAGAGATGAACTTACATCATTCGATCAAATATCCCACCGGACTTTCAGTATAATAACTCGCTAGCTGCTCTGCAGCCTGTGAGGACATCGTTTCTTCCGAACCGAACAGTATGCTTGAAAGAGATGGTTTGTTAATATAATAGACCACAGGTTCACCCTCGATACCACCAAGTTCAG
>Ga0255366_10177_pt1 | contig 12610 bp, 13 predicted proteins | sample ANMaggSeSYBR01C4_FD_182086 | JGI IMG/M metagenome (GOLD analysis project Ga0255366, IMG submission 182086) | Sediment cell enrichment communities from methane seep in Santa Monica Basin, California, United Staets - ANME aggregate JGI... | ecosystem: Environmental > Aquatic > Marine > Cold seeps >... | reverse complement strand
GATCCTGATGGAAATATAACATCTTATAGATGGGATTTTGGTGATGGTAGCTATGATAATAAAAAAGATACTTACCATACATTCAAAAAAGCAGGTTCTTATGTTGCATCTTTTAAAGTTACTGATGACGATGGGGATATGAGCATAGAGGTCATTCAAATTAATGTAAGTTACCTTGTTGTGGAGGGATGCGTTTCACCAACCGATTTTAGAGATCCTAGTAATGATTGGGAAAATCCCGAGTATGTGTTTGATGATAACTCATATACTCTTGCTAGTTGTACAAAAAAAAGGTTTTTGGGGATGGAGATGGACAGGTTATTTAGAACTCATTCCACCCATACCTCTTGAATGTAATAAAATACGTTTCAAAGCATGGTATGATTCCAGATGGTGCGATGAAATTGATATTGATTTATTTTTTAATAACAAGTGGAATGACATTTATCAAGGTAAATATAAAAACAAAGAATGGGAAGTTAAAAAATTTACAATAAATATTATATCTAAAGCAAGAGTAAGATTTCATCTACGACAAACATTTCAGGGTATTGATGCAGATTTATATGAGTTTGACTTTTATAGCGGAACAAGTAATCTTCCACCAGTTGCAGATTTTACCTTTTATCCAATAAATCCAAATGGAAATCAAAATATTTATTTCACAGATGAGTCTTATGATAACGATGGAGCAATAGTTTCCTGGTGGTGGGATTTCGGTGATGGAAATTCATCTTCAGAAAAAAACCCAAATCATCAGTATACCACGACCGGTACTTACAAAGTAAAACTTACTGTAAAAGATAACGACAATAGTGTTTCTGAAGCAAATAAAGAAATATTGATCAGTCCTGCTCCAAAAGATTGGGATTTAACATTATCGGGAATAAGTAACATGACTATGAACAGGAAACAATTTGAAACTTGGGTCACTCAATACAAAACATGTTGGTCTGATGGAAATCATACATGGCGTGGTTTACCATTGTGGAAAATAATAGCAATGATTGATGATCCTACGCCAGGTGACGATATCTTTAATGATAGTTTAGCAGAATCTGGATATACCATAAGATTAACAGCAGGTGACAGCTGGATTACTGAGATTGACAGTATGGATGTTGCATACAATGAAGGATATCTGATAGTTAATACAATAGATGGAGATGTTCTTCCAGATTATACGCCAAAAGGACGTCCTAGTTGGCCATTGCACCTCAGAGGAAGTGATATACATCCGCCAAATAATGTTGGAAATATTGTATCTATTGAGATAATATTAGCTTAAAAATTTAGTATTAACCGGGTCTTATTTAATTGAAAAGATTTTTAAAAACAAGATTGTTTAATCTTTTTTCAAAGGAAGCATATGAAATTATGAAAACGAAAATAATTATTACAGCAATTATCATAATGATTATAATTCTTGGATTTAATGTTACATCATTAAAAATTAACAAACAAAATGATGGAGACTGGCCAGTTGAACTTATTGGGGTTAGTAATATTTCTGTTTCAAAATCACAATTTGAATCTTGGGTTGAAACCTATGAAGCTTGCTGGTCAGATGGCGATCATACATGGTGTGGAGTACCTGTATGGCGAGTAGCAGCTATGGTAGATGATCCAGAACCTGAAGATGATAGTTTTAATGAAGAACTAGCAGCAGAAGGATATATTGTAAAACTTACATCTTGGGATGGATGGGTAACAGAACTTCAGATATCTGATGTTGCTCATAACGATAATGGTTATATTATCGCAAATACAATTGATGGTGAAGAATTACCAGAATTTACACCAAGAGATAGAGCAAGTTATCCCCTTCATCTAAGAGGAGAAGATGTTTTTTCACCAAATACTGTTGGGGGCATAATCAAAATAGAATTAGTGGGTATTGGTAGCAACAATCCGCCAGAAATCCCTGAAATCGGGGGGCCTTCAAATGGTAAAACCGGGACTTCTCATACGTATTATTTCTCAACAAGTGACCCCGAGGAAAACAATGTTTATTATTACATTGAATGGGGTGATGATAGTAACAGTGATTGGTATGGCCCTTATACTTCGGGTAATGAAAAGAGTCTTTCTCACACATGGGCATCCGATGGTAAATATAATATTAGAATTAAGGCAAAAGATACTTTTAATGAAGAAAGTGATTGGAATTCTTTAGAGGTTACAATGCCAAAATATAAATTCTCCAATATTTTGCAAGTTTTTCGAATTGTTAAAATTCTTTAATTCATTCAAGTTTTTAAGTTAACGTACTTGGTATGCTGGTATCCTCATCGGCATTTGGACTAAAACCATTAATCTCAAGTTATAACTTGTGGATCCTAGCAGACATACTACTATGGCTTGCTTTGTTTGGAGTAGTAAAAGAAAACCCTCTTGTCACTTCCAAACTGTTTGGAACCATCCTTTATACTATCGATCCTGACTCTGGAGAATAACAGAGGCAGTACCAAGTTTTTTTATTCATGTTTTTAGGTTAGTTTGGAGTAGATTTGTATACTATTATTTTTGATTTTTAATTGTTGTTTTTACCTGCGACTAATGATTTCTGGGTAAATTTATCTGGTGAAAACCTATAAATAATGTAATTTCCTTCAAAAGCTACAAGATAAAAACCTACTTTCGGAGCTACTGGAAATTAAACGAAGTTTTAAAAATGGTTCTTATTATGCATCGATTAATCTCTAAATATTAAAAGGTGGTGTCATGTTAAAAATTGCAAATATTATTGGTTTGTGTTTTTTTATAATAGTGGTATGCATAGCTGGATGCATACAGTTTGACGAATCTGAAGAAAGATATGAAGATACAAGAAATAAAATGGATACATTTGTTTCGATTATTGTATATTCATCTGATGAAGTCAAGGCAGATGAGGCAATTGAAGCTGCATATAAAAGGATTGATGAAATTGTAGCTCTTGCTAATAGATTCAATAAGTCATCTGAGATTTCCCAGCTTAATTCAAATGGAATATTGAAGAATCCTTCTCCTGAAATTGTTGATATGATTGAGACATCAGTTAAGTATAATTCTATCACGAATGGAGCATTTGATATTACGATTCTCCCATTGTTGAATCTTTGGAGTCCATCCAGTAGTTCCAGCCCATATTATCTTTTTAACATGAGTCAGTCATTTATTGATAACCTCGATTCAGGGAATATTGCTGATGATATCAAACTCGTTTTTTCAGGTCATGATTATGCTTTAAATGAGGCCCCAACTGTGAGTTATGATAATGTTAGTATGCAGTGGACTGTTAAATCTGGTTGGTTAGATTTCGTTGTTAAAAACGAAAGTGATGTTTTGAATGTTTATACTGATTTCTTCTGGAATGTTAACGATTCCAAACAGGAGGAATACATTAACACTACAAAGAAATATGTCGGATCTGAAAAGATAACTGTTTCTGATAGTGAGATACTTCTTGAGAATGGAATGAGTCTTACTCTTGATGGCATTGCTAAGGGTTTTGCTGTTGATGAAGCTTTAAAAATCTTGAAAGAAATGGGTATTAATAGCGCTCTTATCAATGCCGGTGGAGACATTGCAACCTATGGAACAAAATCAGATGGAGAAAACTGGGTTACTGGCCTTAGAAATCCAGATGATGCTAATGAGTCGATTATGGAGTTTGGTCTTTCAGGAGAGGCCATCGCTACTTCTGGTAATTATGAGAGATACTTTAATGAAAGTGCCAAGGTAGGTCATATAATGGATCCAACTTCTGGGCGTTCGGTTACATTGTGTTCTAGTTCTACTATAATTGCCGGTAATTGCACTGTTGCAGATATTTTAGCCACTGCAGTTTTTGTTCTTGGACCAGTTGATGGTGTAAATCTTGTTGATTCATTACCAGGCATAGAGACAATTGTTCTAGGTTACGACGATCCTCAGAATCTCTTTTATTCTTCTAATTTAACCGATTTTAAGATTCAAGTTTAAATATGTCTCATGATATTGAGGGGTTTCAAATGTCGCTGTTCAACAATGAAAAAAGCCACGGGATTCATCCTCCTGGAAATAAGATTACTTCAAATAAAAAAATTGAAAGAGTCCCTCTTCCAAAGCAAGTGATACTCCCGCTTAGTCAACACATTGGCGCTCCTTCAAAAGCCATTGTAAAAAAAGGTGATGAGGTAAAAGTAGGGCAAAAAATTGCTGAGGCGGGTGGTTTTGTCTCTGTTCCTATTCATTCAACCGTTTCAGGAAAAGTTACTAAAGTTATCGAGATGGTTAGTTCAGTTACATCAAATATTGGTAATGCTATTGTAATTGAAGCAGATGGCAAGGATGATTGGGTTAAAATTGATAAGCCTTCTAATCCTGATAAACTTTCAAAAAAAGAGATTCTAAATCGTGTTAAAGAGGCAGGTATTGTTGGTCTTGGTGGTGCAACATTTCCTACTCATGTGAAGCTTCAGCCCCCTCCAGATAAAAAAATTGATACAATCATAATAAACGGCTGTGAATGTGAGCCTTTTATTACTTCTGATCATCGTCTAATGCTTGAGCATGGTGAGGAGATTTTAAAGGGACTGGAAATAATGATGAAGGTCCTTGATTGCAATGAGGCATATATTGGTATCGAAAGTAATAAGCCTGATGCTATTGAAAACATGGAAAAAATTGTTTCAGAGTCAAATATTTCTGGTGAGGTAATTGTGGAATCACTCCCCGCTCAATATCCTATGGGTGCTGAGAAGACTCTTTTGAAAAGGATTCTTGGAAGAGAAGTACCAATAGGTGGCCTTCCGATGGATGTTGGTGTTGTTGTTCAAAATGTGGGCACTTTAAAGGCTATTTATGATGCAATATATGCTGGTATACCTCTTGTTGAACGTGTTTTAACGGTTTCAGGTGCAGTAAAAGAACCAAAGAACGTTATATCTCGTTTTGGAACTCCTGCCAGTGAAATTATTGATTATTGTGGTGGTACTACTTCAAATGCCGATGTTGTAATTTTCGGTGGACCTATGATGGGTATTGCTCAGATTTCTTTTGATACTCCTACAACAAAGGGAACTAATTCGATTCTTATTCAGAAAAATAATAAGGAGGTTGAGAGTAATTGTATTCGTTGTGGTACTTGTGTTGAGAACTGCCCTATGAATTTGATGCCTTTGATGTATGTTGCCTATGTTAAGAAGAACATGTATGATGAGTTGAAGGATTACTGGATTGACAACTGTGTTGAATGTGGTTCATGTTCTTATGGTTGTCCTGCAAACATTCCTCTTGTTCAATATATTAAGGTCGGTAAGGCTGAACTTCAAAAGAGGAGGTCTAAGTAATGGCTGAAGAAACAGTTGATCAGAAAAGACTTGTAGTATCGACTTCTCCACATATACATGATAAAAAAAATACAAAGAAAGTCATGTATGTTGTTTGTCTTGCTCTTCTTCTTCCAATTATTGGTGGTGTTTATTTTTTTGGAATTTACTCCCTTCTTGTTGTTTTAGTCTCTGTCATTACTGCTATTACAACAGAATTTTTAGCAAAACGACTTAGGAAAAGAGAATTCATAATGGATGGAAGTGCTGTTGTAACAGGAATGTTATTTGCTCTTGTTCTTCCACCAAGAATTCCATTGTGGGCAGTAATAATTGGTGCTGCTTTTTGTATTGCCATTGTAAAAGAGGCTTTTGGTGGTCTTGGTCATAATATTTTCAATCCCGCTCTTGCAGGTAGAGCATTTATTACTGTAAGTTTTGCAGGTTTGATGACTAGTTGGATTGCTCCAGTAAAATCTATTATTTCTCTTGATTCTATTACCTCAGCTACACCTTTAGGCGAGGGTTTTTCTTATGGTAGTACTTCTGATCTCTATATTGATTTGTTGTTTGGTAATGTTGGTGGATGCATCGGTGAGACATCGGCTCTTTTTATTCTAATTGGAGGTTTATTACTTCTTGCTACTGGTGTCATTAAATGGAGAATTCCAGTTGTTTATATTGGAACTGTGTTTCTATTAGCTTGGCTTATACCTGGTCAGGATCCAGTTTTTCATATTCTCGCAGGTGGTTTATTTCTTGGCGCATTTTTCATGGCCACTGATTATGTAACTTGTCCAATGACTGCTAAGGGTCAATTTATTTTTGCTTTTGGTGCTGGTGTTCTTGTTATTCTCATTCGTGTTTATGGTTCTATGCCAGAAGGTGTTGCATTTTCAATTCTTTTAATGAATGCATTCACTCCACTTATTGATAGGCATGTAAAACCAAAGCCATATGGTTATATTCCGCCTGAGAAGAAATCTAGGTTTTCATTAAAAAAGAAAGCAAAAACGACCGATGTGGTGGATAAACCTGATCAAGATAGTTCTACTGATAAAAAGGAGGGGAAGAAATGAGTAAAACTAATTTCAGGGCAGACATTGTTCCAATTCTTTTCCTTACCGTTGTAGTCTGTGTTTCGGTTATAGCTCTTGCATATGTCGATAGTATTACTTATGAAAAAATTGAGACTGCGAAACTTGAGGCATTCAAAGAAAAACTAAGTGTTCATTTTTCAGATATGACTGATTTTACAAGTAATGATGCAAATGATTGCTATGTTGTTTTTACAGATAACAATACTATTGGTTATGCAGTCAAAGCTGTTGGTTCCGGCTATGGTGGAACTATTGAAATGTTAGTGGCATTGGAACCTACAAATCTTAGTTCAACTGATGATTTAATACTTCGGGGATTATCGGTTATATCTCACTCGGAAACTCCAGGTCTTGGAGATAAAATTACTCAGTCGTTTTTCCTTGATCAGTTTCAAGAGGTTTTATTTTCTGGTATTGAACTTAGTAAAACTGGTGGAGATATTGATGCTATTTCTGGTGCGACTATTAGTTCAAAAGCGGTTATAAATGGTATAGTTTCCTCTATTGAAGATAGATTTGATTCTCTTGTTGAATTGGTTTCATCTGTGGAGGTGTCCTAAACATGGTTCATATATTGAAAAATCTTAAAAAAGGGATAATAAACGAAAATCCGGTATTTATTCTCCTACTGGGTCTTTGCCCAACACTTGCTGTTAGCACATCTATTGACAACGCTTTTGGTATGACTGCTGCAGTTATGTTTGTTTTAATTAGTGCAAATATTATTGTTTCACTTATCCGCGGCGTTACTCCAGATCGTGTCCGCATTCCAGTATTTATTGTAATTATTGCCGCTCTTGTCACAATTGTCGATCTTACTATGAAGGCATTTATACCAGAACTTTCTAAGTCTCTTGGTATTTTTATTCCACTTATAGTTGTTAACTGTATTATACTTGGTAGGGCAGAAGCATTTGCATCTAAAAACACTCTTGCTGATTCAGTTGCTGATGCTATTGGAATGGGTATCGGTTTTGGAGTTGCTATTACTGTTATCTCCTTTTTTAGACAACTTCTTGGAACAGGGGAGATTACAATTTTTGGAACTCCTGTCTTTTCAGCTCCTGGACTTTTTGATAATCCTATGTCCATTTTTATTCTTCCAATGGGTGCATTTCTTGTGTTAGGATGCTTGCTTGCAACTCTTCGTTATATGGGGGTGATTAAGAGTGGATAATCTTTTTTCAATATTCATCATGATGGCACTTGTAAACAACTTTGTTCTTGCAAAATTCCTTGGACTCTGTCCGTTCTTTGGTGTTTCAAAGAAACTGTCAAGTGCTGTTAGTATGGGGCTGGCTGTCATTCTTGTAATGCTTGCAACATCTGTTGTTTCTTGGTTGCTTTTCTATCATTTGCTAGTGCCATTTGGTATTACTTATATGAGAACTGCAATTTTTATTTTGGTTATTGCTTCTCTTGTTCAGATCCTTGAAATCACAATTCGTAGGACTAATGTTAATCTTTACAATGCTCTTGGTATTTATCTTCCTTTGATTACAACGAACTGTGCTGTTCTTGGTGTTACATTCATTAATGTTGATCAAGCATTTGACCTTGCTGAAACCGTTGTTAGTGCTCTTGGTGCTGGTGTTGGATTTACTTTAGTTCTTGCCATAATGTCTGGAATCAGGGAGAGATTGGATCTTGCTGATGTTCCAAAAGCTTTCAAAGGTATACCTGTAGCATTTCTCGTTGCAATGATTCTAGGTATTGCATTTCTTGCTTTTGGGGGAATGGTTTAAATGGATAATACTGTACTGATTATTGTTTCCCTTACGCTTGTTGGTATGGTTTGTGGTATTGCAATTTTTTTGGTAAATAGATTTCTCCCTGAGGAGGATAAACTTTTGAAGAAAACTGAGGAAATTTCAAAATTTCTTCCTGGAATGAACTGTGGTGCTTGTGGTCACCCAGGTTGTTTTGCTTATGCCGGTGAGATTGCAAAGGATATCGATATATTGCGGACTGGCCCGTGTATGGTTCTTATGAACGATGATAAAAAGGTAAAGGCCCTTGGTAATGCTCTCGGAGTTGATCTTTCATCTGGCGATAAAAAGGTTGCTGTTGTTCATTGTGGTGGTAATTCTGAGATTCTCTATGATTATAAGGGCATAGATACTTGTAAGGCTGCTGCTCAACTTTCCTCGGGTTTTAAGAAATGTCCTTATGGTTGTTTTGGTTTTGGCGATTGTGTAAATGTTTGTCCAGAAAATGCGATTTCAATTGATCCAGAAAAAAAGATTGTGGTAATCGATCCTGATAAATGTATTGGATGTGGACTTTGTACAAAGGAATGTCCTCAGAATCTAATTGAGATTATTCCTGCTAAAATGCCTCAGTATCTGGCATGTAATTATCTTTCTAAAAAGAATATTCCTGGTAGGGAAAGATGTTCGCTTGGTTGCATTCACTGTAGGATATGTGTTAAAGCATCTGAGAAAGAGGAGGTTATTTGGAATGAGGAAAAGGATTTACCCTTCTTCGATCCGGAGAAATGTGTCCCTTCACCTGCAGCCATTGAAAAGTGCCCTCGAAAAGTGATATTTAAGAGAGATTTTGAAAACGGTACTTCGGAAGGTAGAAAATAACAAGGAAAAGGCGATATGAGTTATGGTAATTCACTTTGAAGTTACAGAAGATAAGAATGGCGATATTGTATTTGCAACTGATGCAGAGGGAAATGATGTTATTCGCGCGCCCCTTTTAAACAAGGGTACTGCTTTTACTAAAGATGAACGTGACCGCTTTGGTCTTAACGGGCTGATTCCTCCACGCATTTTTTCAATTGAGCAACAGATGGAAAAGATCCATCAGCGATATATACGACTTGGAAATCTACTTGATATATGTAAAACTTGTAACAAGTTGGATAAAAAAAAATTTAATTTTTTAAAAAAAGAAATTGACATTTCCAGGTATAATTTTCTTAGAGATCTTCAGGATAGAAATGAACTTCTCTTTTATGCATTTGCCTATAAATATATGACAGAAATAATTCCAATAATTTATACGCCTACTGTTGGTGATGCGGTAAGGCGATATTCGAGAGATTCTTCACGCTTTAGAGGTGTTTTTCTCTCACCTTTTAACATTGAATGTGTAGAGTCCGTGTTTGATCGTTTCCGTTTTAAACGTCCATCTATTGCAGTTGTAACAGATAATCAAGGTATACTAGGTATAGGTGATCAGGGTGTCGGTGGTATCAATATACCCATTGGAAAACTCGCCCTATATGTATTGGGAGCAGGCATTCGTCCATGGGAAACATTACCATTAACTCTCGATGTTGGAACAGACAATACCCACGATTTGAAAGATTCATATTATTTAGGCTATAAATCTGGCCGTCTGAAAGATGATGAGTACGATGAGTTCATTGATAAATTTATCAAAGGCATACAATCAAGATTTCCCGGCATACTTATACAATGGGAGGATCTCAGCAGACAGAATGCATTCACTATTCTTGATAGATATAGACACAAGGTACTAAGTTTCAATGATGATATACAAGGAACAGGTTCAGTGGCCCTCGCAGGCATACTCAATGCATTGAAAAGTTCCGAAAGAGAGCTTAAAGATCAACGATTTGTAATATATGGGTCTGGTGCTGGCGGTATTGGTATTGCAAGACAGATAGCGGTTTCCTTGGAATTAAGATGTAACTTTACAAGAGAACAGGCCCTTGATCGTATTGCCGTAATGGACAGCAGAGGATTGGTAACTGACCAAAGAACGGTTGAAGAGTACAAAAAATCTTTTTCTAAGGAAGAAAATGTCTATAAATCCTGGGATGTGGAAGATATTTCCAATATTGTCCTCTTAGAAGTAATCAAAAATTTCAGACCAACAGTGCTCATCGGGACATCTGGATGTCATGGCCATTTTACCAAAGAGATACTAAAAGCAATGGCTGACAATACAGAGTTCCCGATTATATTTCCCCTCTCAAATCCAACATCCAACTCTGAGGCGACACCTCATGAGATATACAAGGCTACTAACGGCAAGGCAATTGTTGCTACTGGTTCACCGTTTGAACCATTCCAATACAACGGTAAAACCATTGTAATTGGTCAGGGAAATAATTTTTTTATTTTCCCAGGTGTTGGATTTGGAGCTATCATTAGCAATGCAGATTATATCAGTGATTCAGTGTTTACCGAGGCAGCCTACTGTTTATCAGATTTTACATCAGACGATCTCATTTCCAAAGGGGTAGTTTACCCAGCGTTTACACAAATACGAGAGATCAGTGCACGCATTGCCTTTGTGGCAAACCATCAAATTGCACAAGAACAAAATACTGCTGAGTTTACCCTCAAAGACATTAAAGCTAAGATGTGGACACCGGGATATCATCCATTGAAAAAGATTATATAGAATTTGAAAAATAAAACGAAACTTGCGGTTAAATACATAAATTTAATAAAATGATGATTTTATCTGATGTTTGGCTGAAATTACAATATGCCTTTATATCCTTCGTATAATGGGCACCCAACACACATGTCTCTTTTGAACGATTCACAGTCTGGGCAATCTGTCTTAAAATCGCATTCTCTCATACTTTTTTCTGTCCCTGATAAAAGCTTTATTGGTTGATAATTAGAAGAAGTGTTAATTATGGGTATTACAGTATATTTGGTAATATCGGTGCAATTAAATGAAAGACAATGTTCAATCATGGACTCCATTGTCTCAGTATTTTCTGCAGCAGCTAACATTATAAAGTTATATTCTCCATAGGTATTGAAATAACTGATTATCTTTGGACAGCATTTTATGTGATTAACAACTTCGTTTTTGACTCGTGCATCCAGACAGAGAAGAAACAGTTTAAACCCCAATTTTTCAATGTTAACATTACACTTTACTTCAATCAAATCTCTCTTAAGTCGTTTAAGTCTTGATCTTATTGCAGTGTGAGACAATCCCAGTTCTCTTCCGATCTTTGTGGTTCCCTGTTCCCAGTCATCATTGATCATTGTGATTATTTTTTTATCTATTTTGTCAGGCTGTTTCATCACACTTGCTATGCAATATGCATATATAAATATTTCAAATTGAAACAATATTGATCTCTTTTTTATCTTAAATGAACAGAAAAACCAAAAGGATTATATATAGTATTATTACAGACTTTACAGGAGGAATAGATAAAAAATCTTATATATGAAATTGGAACTACCGATTCTCTGGTTTCTAGTCTTTAGTTAAGGGAGAGGTAGAAAAGAAATTCAAAAGAAATATTGGAGGAAGAAATATGGTACAGACAGATCAAACGTTGGATTGTAAAGGGCTTTCTTGCCCTATGCCAATAATGAAATTGGCAAAAACAATGAAGCAGATGGAAAAAGGAAAAGTTTTAGAACTACTAGCCACAGACCCTGGCTCTAAACCAGATGTGCCTGCTTGGTGCAATAAAACGGGGCATGAGTTGTTGGAAGCCGGTGAAGAGGACGGAGTTTACAAATACTACATTAAATGCAATAAATAGAGATATTGTTAAGAAGATAGAAGGTGGGGGGAGAGTTAATAATGTCAGAAGAAAATCAAAAAGGAGAAAAAGGCATATTTAGGGAGCTCTACGACACATTGTTCGAGCACTCTTGGGCGATGTGGATTGGAAGTATTCTTCTAGCAACGTTGAGCATTTGTCTTTTTATGATTGCATCGCCATGGGGCTCAAGTGGTGGGCTCGTAAACTGGGGACAGAATTTGTTCAGTGGAATAGGTCTGTCTTTAGAAAAATCGGTACCTACGGGCGTTACGGCGCTGTTTGAACATAAATATGCATTACTCTCTATTACGATGCTAATCGGTGCATTTGGAAGTGCGCTTTTAGGTAAGGAGTTTGCCATTCGAGTAGCTCCTGTTGGGGAACTTTCTAAAGGATTATTTGGCGGTATTTTAATGGGTATAGGTTGCATATTTGGTATGGGCTGTACTGTTGGAAATTTCTTTAGTGGTTGGGCTGCCTTATCTGGAGGTGCGTTAATATTTGTAGTGGGATTAGTGATTGGTGTTTTTTTCGCTGTGAAATATCTACTTTGGGAAATGGAAAACCTCCCAAAAATGAGTACGGGAAAATCTGGAACGTTCCTTCAAGCAAAAACTAAGGGTACTTCATTGCAACCGTTAGCGGGAATTGTTGTTGTCATTATAGGTGCAGCTATTGCATTAAGCCTTACTGGTCAAGTCCTGATTGGT
>Ga0255366_10176_pt1 | contig 12656 bp, 9 predicted proteins | sample ANMaggSeSYBR01C4_FD_182086 | JGI IMG/M metagenome (GOLD analysis project Ga0255366, IMG submission 182086) | Sediment cell enrichment communities from methane seep in Santa Monica Basin, California, United Staets - ANME aggregate JGI... | ecosystem: Environmental > Aquatic > Marine > Cold seeps >... | reverse complement strand
GAAGATCTATGACAAATTTGACCCCCTGGCTGGCTCCGCTCGTCAGGAAGATGTTTTCAGGATCCGCACAGATGCCTGTGGAGGATTCGTAGCCGTCTCGTTGATTTATAAAATCTGCGATTGCTTCACGGATAAAGAAATGTCCTTTGCTGGCTGTGTATGCACCCATCCCAGTGACGCTTTTCGCGAGAATATCTTCACTCAAAGCCAGAATCTCTTCCGAGATGAAATCCTCCTCGCGCAAATCACTGTATGGATTTTCCTCAAATAGTGCTTTAAGTTGGCGTTCCCGAGATATTTTCGAAGGTTCTTCAACCAAAGCAAGAACCTGGCGCAGGTAAGTAATTGGCGTTTGCCCCAGAGCTTGCGGATTTCCAATATGGCAGGGAATTATCGCCCTGCCCTGTTTTTCAAGTTCCGCAGCCCGTTGAGGAATTGGACCCCTGACAGCATATTCCATTTCAAGGATATTTGGATTAACTGCAAGCGGTTTTTGGTCAATATTCATTCAATTATCTCCTGATGAATTATTCATTTCATCGGTCTTTCATTTGCTTATTATACATGATGACATCCCATCAGTATTCTCCCACTATAAGCCAAGATGTCCAAGTTATTTAATCATTTAATTTGTATGTGCTTTGTATGTTTTTCACCTGAATTACATTCCATCAGATCTAACCTTTCCTGTGACTACTGATTACCAGGCTTGGCAATGATCATAGTTTATCCATAACCATGTTAACCAGTGGATTAACGTTGGAGGGGAATCAAAGACTGGAGATTGGTTATGTATGATAGCTTGAGCATTTAGCGGACAACCACAAAAGAACAAGCCCTTTCCCGGGAATTCTTTCAACCAACAGCCTTAGCGTTTGGGCCTTACAATAACCTGGAAGTTTATATCAAGGATAAAACTGATTTTATGCCTGCAGCGGTTACAATGATAGGGAAATCATTCAAAGAATAACATTGCCTCTCTATCAACAGCCTTATGTTATCCGAGGAATCTATGTTCAAATCAAAATCTCTATTAATGATCCTGATAGTTCTCATCATTAGCGGCTGCAGATCTCAAGAAGAACCCGTTGCTTTACCATCTATCAATCTGGAACCGGTACCAGTACAGATTCTAATCAGTGAGGTTTTCACGGGAGTTGAAGGTAATAACCAGGCTGATTTTATCGAACTCTACAATGTCGGAACAGAAATCGCCGATCTTAAGGGTTATTCACTCTGGTATCAGTTAAATGACAGTGGAGAAGAAATCCTGTTGTACCGATGGAGTGAAACCTCCTTAATTCCACCCCTGGGTCATTTTTTGTTAATTCAGGCAGGGCAACAGTTTAATGTAGAAGCAGATGCTCTTATCAATCAACCACTGGTGCCAACCCGGGGAGGTTTATCCCTCAGGATTGGGGAAAAAATCGAGGATCAACTCACCTGGGGCGAGGGACCGGCGCAGATGACTGAAAATCATCCTGCAATTAAGATGGGTCCGGAAATATCCCTTCAGCGAAATCTGGAAAAGGATTCAAGTAACCCAGAAGATACAGATAACAATCAAATTGATTTCTCTTTAAATCCCTCCCCTGATCCCCAAAACACCGGCAGCCTGGTACTCCATGAACTGGCGGGAGAACTGCAGTACACGATAGATTTCCCTCAGCTGATTAAGCCGGGCAGCGAGTTTTCAGCTGAACTCACAGTCCACAATAATACCGGGATTGAGATTAAGAACATACTGGTAATCATATCTCTGCCTGAGCATATTACTCTGCAGGAGGAAATCCCTTCATTTATCAAACAGGGAAACCGGATCGAATGGCAGATTCCCAATCTGCAAAAGGGAGACACTCTTACGATTTCGCTTCCCCTTCAAGCAGCTTTTACTTTTTCAGATCTCTCCCTGCCCAACTCCTACCTGGAAGCTGAAAATTGGCCTCTACCGGCTTTTAATGGCCCTGTTTATGCAGAGATCGGCGGTGGTGCAATTCCAATCACCACTGCCCGGGAATTAATTGACAAAGAGGTAGTGGTTGAGGGAATCAGCACCATGTATGTCGGTGGATTTTATGCAGGAAGCGGAGCAAAATTTTATATTGAAGATGAGACCGGCGGCATCCAGGTTTACGTATCCGGAGCCGGTGCCTCGCTGATTGTGCCGATTGGCGCCAAAGTCCGTGTCAGGGGAAAAATTGAACTTTACAGGGACTCCATTGAGTTGATACCAGCCTCAGAAGACTATGTGGAAATAATATCAGGAGCCAGTGAAGGATCAAAATGGCCAGCAGAACAAATAGATATCGAAGATATTAATACCAACGCAGCAACTATTCCCGGAAAGCTGGTGGAAGTTGAAGGACGGGTTGCCAGGATTGAAGAATTTTCCTTCAGTTTTGAAATCGACCTGTTTGATGAAAAAGGGCAGTTGATTAACCTTTACCTTGACAAGGGAACGGGTATCAGTATCGAGGATATTGAAGCAGACCACTACTACCGGGTTACAGGCATCATGGAACTCTTTGATGGCAATCTTCGCCTGTATCCCCGCTTACAAAGCGACCTCGCCCGTGTCTTCCCTCCCGGACTGTATATTCAGGCTCACCCCCCTACTACTGCCGGGCAGGATGAAACTTTCACAGTCACCTATACGATTACAAATCACGCCCTCGAAACAGACAGCGATCTAAAAATATCCGCTGGACTTAACCCGGGGATCGAGGTTCTGACCGTTCATAATGGTGGAGATCTCCTTGATAAGACCATCACCTGGATAGTACCAGAGCTGACGGGAGGTGGGGAAAGTTATTCTGTGCAATTTGAAGCAAAAATTACCGGTAATCCCGAATTTGTGGAATTTTCTGATTATGTTGTCTGGTCCGAACAGTGGTCGGAACCTTCTGCCGGTTTACCAACCTATACTTTTATTGGCAATTCAGTGCCCATCTGGGCCATCCAGGGAACAGAATCCCGGTCTCCCTATGTCCTTTCCAAGCTGCAAACAGAAGGTGTGGTAACCGGAGTTTTCCCGGAATTAGAGGGATTTTGGATCCAGGAAATTGAAACAGATGATGATCCATCTACCTCCGCGGGAATATTCGTCAACACCGGGCTGGTAATGCCTCCGGTGGCGGAGGGAGACTTCATCTCAGTCACAGGAAGGGTCAGGGAGGCGTTTCAGCAAACCCAACTGGAAATCAATTCTCCGGCTGATGTAACAATCCTGGGCAGGAAAACTCTCCCAAATCCAATTGTGCTGGATCCCCCAGCGGACAACCTTGAAAGTGCCCTTTACTACGAATCTCTGGAAGGAACCCTGGTATATGTTCCTGGAACATCGGCAGCTGTAGGCCCAACTACTCGTTACGGAGAATTTGCTGTAGTACTTTCAAAACATGGCATCTCCCGGGCTTGGCAGGGAAGCGACCAGGGCATGCTGATCTATGTCGACGATGGCAGTTCAGTTATCCACGAGAGCCGGGATTCCATCCCTGATGCGGTCACTGTGGGTGATACTGTCTCACAATTAATCGGACCGCTTGCGTACACCTTTGGAAATTATAAAATTGAACCCACTGCAGATTTTTCAGTCGCCACTAAGCAGTCAACGGTCACCAATCTCGAGCCATTAGATGAGGGTTATTTCAGCATCATGACCTGGAATGTGGAAAACCTGTTTGATTTTGTCGTTCCGCATCCCAGCAGCCCACCGCTGCCCAGCGTTAGTGAATACAAACGGGATATCACAAAAGTTGCTGATACCATTCTGATGACAGGTCTGCCGACAATTATTGGTTTTCAGGAAGTAGAAAGCCTGGAAGTTCTAGAAGATATCGCCGCTCACTCCCTGCTGGTGGAGTATCATTACCAGCCGGTTTTGATAGAAGGCACCGATAGCCGGGGAATCGATGTGGGCTATCTGGTCCGGGGCGATCAGGTAAAAATCCTAGACCAGGTTCAATACCCCTCCCCCGGAAATATCACCAGCCGTCCTCCGTTGTTGGTAAAAATACAGGCAGGGGGAGAAGGAACTTCCCCTCTTTATATCTTAAACAATCACTTTACAAGTATGAGCGGGGGTGAATTGGCAACCGAGCCTCGAAGGAACGCCCAGGCTGACTGGAACCTACAAATTGCGCTAGAAATTCTTAACTACGACCCGGATGCTTATCTGGCAGTCATCGGTGATTTAAACTCTTATTACAAATCGCTCCCGCTGGAAACCCTGCAGGAAGGGGGACTCAGCAGCGTTTTTGATACGCTGCCGCCGGAAGAAAGGTACACCTATGTGTATGAGGGCGTCTCCCAGGTTCTTGATCACATTCTGATCAATGAAGCGCTGAAAGATCTGCTGGTGCGGGTAGAAGTTCTGCACAGCAATGCAGACTTCCCGCTGCCCTTTTCCTCGGACGAGAGCTATTGGGGCAAATCGGACCATGATCCCTTGATTGCTACGTTCATATTGCCTTAGTAAAAAATAGGATGGGCAATCCTTAATCAAAAAGCACCTGCCGGAATAAAACCCGGCAGGTGCTTTTGTTTCTACATACAGATGAGTACCAAAGAAGCTCCATCTAACCGGGGGATAAATCCCCCGGCTAAAAACTGCGCCCGTTGGGCTTTTTATCATAGACAGAGAAATAGCCAAGCCCAATTTTGTGGGCGTCGTTTGCAGCGCTGTTTTACAGCCCGATCATCAATGACCGGGTTTGATGAAATGATGATAATTCCCCTACACTAAAAACCAGGATGCGTAATCTTTAAATACGAAGCGTAATCCTTCAAGGATTACGCTTCGTTTTGCTAACTTAGATTCTTACCAAACGCGAGATTTACTCAATCTCTGCCACTAATTCAGCCGCTGTGATGTTTAGCTCGGCTAGAATTACTTCCACTTCTTCCGCTGTTTCAGCTGAATACAGCATGGCTGCAGCATCATCAACAGCACGTCGGACGGAGTACCAAGCAGTGAAAGTCTCCGGTTCTCCCTGGCCTAAAGCTGCCAGAGCTAACGTGGATTGATATTGCGGCACTGAAGCTATGTAATCCACCAGCATACCTTCGGTGGAATACTGGGTCGGCAGGTAGCCGCTGGCTTCAATCCAGGTAGCCTGATTCGCGGGAGCGGTCAGGTACTTGAGGAAGATCCAGGAAGCCAATTCCTGTTCCGGGGTTGATTTCAGAATACCCATGGTCTGGGTGAAAGCATCCACACCCTGTCCGCCATCAGGTCCGGGGAAGGCCAGGAAGCCCCACTCATCATCGTTCTCAGCATCTGAGAAAGCATACCCGTAGTACTTCAGACCGGAAGTGGAACTTAAGGTCACCAGCGCAAGGCGATTTGCCTGCTCGGGGTTCGGATAACTCTCGGTCTCAAAGGTGCATCCATCGGCTTTCAAATCATTCACATACAGGGCAGCCGCTTTGGCTGCTTCTGTATTGAAGTCATAGGCAGTACCATCAGCATTTAGTTCTACGCCGCCGAAAGCATGCAGGAATGACAGGTAATTGGAAGCGCTTGCGTACCAAACCATACCACCGGTTCCATCATTGTCGGGGCTATCATCTGTTGCATTTGCTTCTGCTGCCGCGCAGAGCTGAGCTTTCAGCTCTTCGGGGCTGGTCGGAGGAGCATCAAATCCGAGTTCCTTCGCCCAGGTGAAGTTGTAGACCATCACGTTGGCGGATTGGCTGAAAGGCCAGGCCAGGCGGGCTCCACCAGGAGTAACACCCAAGGCATACACACCAGGATAAATATCTGCAATTTCATCTTCTGTCAGACCGGAGGTTGCATCAGATACAAATGGATTCAGATCCACTACCATATCCACTGTGTCCCAGTTGTTTAATGCACTGGTATAGGCTTGTGCAATCTGCGGAGTATCACCGGACTGAATACCTGCGTTGACTTTATCTTCCAGGTCGTTGTAACTACCTTGATCCAATGCTTCAACGGTGATGCCATATTCATTGCTGGCATTAAATTCATCCACAAAGGCCACTATGGCTTCATTGCGTGGGTCACCTTCACCATAAACGTGCCAGAATTGTACTGTCACGCCGCTGAGGTCCATCATGGGTTCTTCTACAACTTCTTCAACTTCTTCGACCTCTTCGACCTCTTCAACCTCTTCGACTTCTTCAACTTCCTCGACAGCAGGTTCTTCTACAACCGGGGGTTCCGGAGCACAAGCCGTCATGACCAGCGATAGTATGATCAAAGTTGCAAAAATCATAGTCAAAAACTTTTTAGACATTTTTTTCTCCTCATAAGAATTGTTGTCTGGTGAATTAAACGAGGGGTTTAGTTAAGGGGCGCTCACCTCCTTTAAGGCTTCTTTTAATAACTATAACATTGTTCTTTAAAAGAGTTTATTAACCTTTTAATCCGCTGCGGGCTATGCTCTCAGTGAATTGTTTCTGGGTGAAAAAATACAATATTAGAATAGGAATAATTGTAATAAACGCACCGGCCATTATGTAATGGATTTCCTGCCCAGCTTCAGTGACAAAATTCATCATTCCGACAGAAATAGGCCGCCAATCCGGCGTATTGGTCACCAACAGCGGCCAGGCCAGCGAATTCCAGGATCCAATAAATGTAAGTACCAGGATAACCATCAAGGGTGCCTTTGAAAGCGGCAATACAATCTGGAATAAAAACCTCAGATGGCCGGAACCATCGATCCTGGCAGCGTCAAACAGCTCATCTGGGATCTGGGCAAAAAATTGCCGGAGCAGAAAGATGTTAAATACACTTCCCATGAAGGGCACTGTCAGTGCTGGCCAGTTATTAATCCACTTAATGGGTCCAATTCTGCCCAACCAAGTTACGGTTAAAAAGTTAGGGATGATGGTTACCATGGCGGGAATCATCATCGTACTCAGCAAAATACCAAAAATCAATTCCCTTCCGGGAAACTTTATCCTGGCAAATCCATAAGCCGCCAGGACGCTGATGCTGACACTGCCTACCAGGGAAATCGCGGTGATTTTTATACTGTTTAAGAAATATTGTGAAAAATTCGCCCGATCCCAGGCTTCGGTATAATTTTCAAAATGTAATTCGCTGGGGAAAAAGGAAGATCCCAATGCTTCACCAATGGTTTTCAGTGAGGTAGAAATCATCCACACAAACGGCACCAAAGAGAGCAGCGCACCCAGGATCAGGAGCGTGTAGGTCAGGATTGTCAGGGTACGAGAACGGTTTAATTTCATATAAAAACCCACCTTCACCTACATGAAAAACACTTTGGAACCCTGAAAACGGTTGTTAATTATAGTTAATCCCAGGATAATCGCAAATAAAACAAACGCCATCGCCGAGGCATAACCATACCTCAACTTATCAAAAAATTCCAGAAAAATAGCCACACTGAAAGTATCTGTTGTGCCGAGAGCAAGACCTTCCCGGAAAACCCAGAGGGTGGCAAACGCCTTAAAAGTGCCAATGACGGCGATTAGCGACAGGAAATAAGTTGTGGGCGAAAGCAAGGGGAAGGTGATAAAACGAAATACATCCCATTTGCTGGCTCCATCAATTTCTGCAGCATCGTTTAACTCGGCAGGGATATTACCCAATCCAGCAAGGTAAATCACTGTGTTATACCCGACATAAGTCCAGATCGCGTGGATTATGACTACAACCAGAGCCAGACTGGGACCAGCTGCCCAAGCAGGCAGATCCACCCCGATCATTTCCCCAATGATGAGATTTACCCCTTTTGATTCTTGCAACCAGGCCAATCCCTCACCGCCCAACCCTCTAATCAGCAAGTTGACCGGCGCAGTATCCCTGTTGGCAAAAATCTGGCGAAAGATAGCTGCGCTGGCAATAAATGGGGTTACATAAGGCAGAAAAAATACCATCCGGAAGAATTCAGAACCGCGAAGTTTCTGGAATAACAAGATGGCCAGGAACATCGCTATAGTTAACTGGAATGGTACTGTCCCAGCTGAAAAGAAAATTGTTACTTTTAAGCCTTCCCAAAGATCCTTATCACCTGTAGCCATGAGGACAGGAATTTCCCCTACCAGTATCCAGCCTCCGACCAGGAAAATAAATGCTCCCAGGATACGAATCCAGAATTTCCAGGCTTGATCCGCTTTTGGAGCGCTGCTCCAGGCAAACCAACCCAACCCCAGCAAAATGATTCCCGCAGATACAACAATTACCTGGGGCCAAATCCCCGGATCTGAATTGGTCTCCAAGGCAATGAGATAAGCATTGAAAACTTGTTGATAGGTAAATAAAAATAATCCAATTCCCGAACTCAGCGCTATCCACATCAGAGTGAACTGGGTCTGAAATTGAGCTCTAAGCGGTTTCCGATAAAGAATAAGCGCTGCTAAGGAAGCTGCGACAGATCCGGCCAGTACCAGAGTAAAGAAACGCCAGGATGAATACACGGCTGGCGCATAAAATGATTCCCCAAGGAATTGGAGAAATAGCTCCCGGGTTTTTTCCACACCCCGCAGCTTTAGCGCAATGTCCAGAAATTCTGGGAGCTGATACCAGATGTAACGCAGGAAAGCATAGATAGTCAGCGTATACAAGCCAGCTGACAGGCATAATACCCATGGTCGCTGGCTATTTTCATTGGCTTGTTGAATTATTTTCTTTAAAATTAAAACTGCGCCGAGTATGGCGGCCAGCGCAGAAAAGAAGGCAAGAACATAGGTGAAATTCCCTATTGCCCGAACATAATTGTCCAGACCGATAAAATCAGTCCTTAATATTCGCCATTTGTGTAAACTGACATAAAGGGCAAATCCAACCGGAAATATGCCAAACATGAAAATTAGGGTCAGTGCGGGAGCAACAAATAAATAACCTGTAAGCGATTCTTTGAAGAATCGCAGCTTTCGGGGGGTTATAACCTTGGTTATTTTTTCCTTGAGTGTTTCCGGGCGATTGGTCAACGCAATCTCCTGCAGAGGATTAATGTCTATGAAGTCTCGGTATTCCTGAGTTTATTATAATAACAGAAATGCGAGGCAAACTTAAAATATTTCCCGGATTTCAATTATAAAAATCTCGATCCTCGAGTATGTTTTTCAATTCTGCGTTTATAATTCAGGGAAATCACACAATAGAGGAAATATGACTGAGCTCACCAAGAAAATCCAAAAACGCATCAGGGAAAATCCGATCCAGGGGCTTCCACAGGGAGACAAGTTTATCTCTCCCCAGTATAACGGCCTGTCTATCCTTAATATTCCTGCCAGCGCAGGGGAATTACTAGACGTAGGGGGTTTTTCCTCACCCCCACTCCTGCCCGATCTGCTCGATCCCATCCGGGGGAAAACCAAAAACGTGCTTGTGATCCTGTTGGACGCTCTCGCCTTTCACCGCCTGCAGAAATGGATGGCTGAAGAGAGTGATTTGATCTGGCATTCCCTGCTGAATCAGGGAATCCTGGCTCCGATAACATCAATCTCACCCAGCACAACCTGTGCTGCGATCACCTCTCTGTGGACAGATAGTTCCGCAGCCAGACACGGAATAATAGGTTATGAAATGTGGCTGAAGGAATACGGGGTATCGGCCAATATGATCGAGCATAAACCTATCACCTACCGGGGTGGTGCTGGAAACCTGACCCTGGCAGGATTTGACCCGGAAAATTTTCTGCCGGTTGGATCAATCACCGATCACTTTTCCGCAAGCGGCGTTGAAGTTCACGCCTATCAACATTATGCAATTATCGATTCCGGTCTTTCCAGGATGTTCATGAAAGATGCTAATCGCCATCCCATTGGAACTGCATCAGATTTATGGATCAGCCTCAGGGAGCTGTTTGAAACCAGGACTCAAACCCGGAAATATGCCTGGGTATACTGGGGCAATCTGGATTCAATTTCTCACCTCCATGGCCCCGATAGTGAAAGAGCGAAGGCGGAACTGCTGACCTTCAGCAAGGCATTTGAACAATATTTCCTGAACGAACTGGATCCAGCTTCAAGGGAGGATACCCTGGTGATCCTGACTGCAGACCACGGTCAGATAACCACAGATAAGGAAAACCTGGATTTTAACCTCGCCCAGCACCCCAGGTTCACAGCTAGGCTGCATTTAACCCCCACCGGGGAAAACCGGCTGGCGTATCTTCATATCCGTCCCGGAAATAAAGAAGAGGTTAAAGACTATATCCAATCTGCCTGGCCAGATCAATTTACTCTCTTCGATCCCGAAGCAGCGGTAAAAGCCGGCTTGTTCGGACCTGGTGAGCCTCATCCCGGGATTTATGACCGGTTGGGCGATTTAATTGCTGCAGCAGAGGGTGATGCCTATTGGTGGTGGGCTTCCAAGGAAAATCCGCTCATCGGCAGACACGGCGGTTTATCTGAAGAAGAAATGCTGGTTCCCTTCCTGGCAGCGCGGTTATAGGGTAAATAATTAAACCGGGTCATCAAATTAATATAAACTGGCCCCTAACAAAATGTAGGGGAAATTCCAAAATTAGATTTCGGATGATCCGTATCTCCTTATACTCAAGACGTTGTCATTCCCAGATGGTGAAGTTATTTTATATAAAAACCTCTCTTTCAACAAAAAGAACTGTTCCAATTTGCTAGCGGGCGGTAATGGACTACAGGGGAAAGAGAAATCCAATCCCCTCTCTTGCCCTTCTTCTTCGTTCAGCGGTCCTATCCATGTTTCTGCAAAGGCCAGAAAGGCTGTACTTGAAAACTGTCCCTCAGCGTTCTGGGCTAAATTTACTTCTCCTTCCATCAATTTGCTATTTATCTGAATTTTACCGGTCCGGTAAGGGCAGATGACCGTTGTTAAATCATAGACCGTTTGATTTCAGTCATTGTATTTTGTCTTAGAGAAAATCCTTTGAGTTATTATTGCCTGATGGATCAGCCAGCCTGCCACCGGGCCTAAGTTTCCGGTCTTCGGTCCCCTGTCCTCCACCAGCAGTCATGTGTAGTATTCTGTCAAGCAAAAAACCTATTTTTCAGTTAACACTTGCTGCTCTAGTTTATTATAGCCACTTATGTTTTTCAGTTTGCTTTCAGTGATTATAGAACAAGATATTTCTCTGCCTGGATTCTTAACATCGTATACATGAAAATGATCATTCGACTCAGGATTTTTCAATAACAATTCGAGTTCTTCTTTTAATTGACTTGCTTCATCTTCAGTGAGATATAAGCTAACAGCTTTAATTGAACGTTGTTTGATAAAATCAATTATTCTCATTAGATTTACTCCATAAATACTCTTTCTCTAGAATAATGGATGAACCAGCCTGCCGCCGGGTTTGTCATCTTCTGTCATCGGACCTCGGTCACCCATCCCCCGTCCTTCCCAAGTGGACAGGCAAAGCGGGGGCTAGCGAGTGTACAAATCTTTATGATTAATCCATTAGCAACTTAATAACACCCCTTGAACCCCCAATCAACATACCTAAACCTAGACCGAATAAAAAAATATTGCCAAAATATGGTATCGGTACTATACCAACAAAAACAATCAATCCAGTTAGTGTTTCATAAAGAATAAACCCGGATAATATGCACCCTCCAAGAGCAATCATGCTGCCAAGAATGATCATAAATGGTTTTTGACGTGAATATATTTCGAGAGAATTGTTTTCTTCAATTTCATCAACAAGACGTTTAGCCTCAAACCATCTTAAGTCAGAAGATTCACAGAGAGCAGTAATAATTGAGTTCTTAGATCGCCGCCTAACAAGATTACCTACAATTTGGGATTTGATAGCCTCATCGATCATCGTATACCTCAAATCATGGTTCTTTACAATTATCTAAAGTCTAGATACGTTCGCTGACGGATGAGCTTCGCGGCGCTTAACCCAGCATCCACTGGAGCGTGGATTAGGAAACTTGTAACTACACAACAGCACGATCCGACTTTAGGGTTCGTATGTTCTTTATTTCATCATTATCAACTTTCTGGGCTTGATAGAGATCAAAACGAAGTTGTAGATTCATCCAGAAACCTGGAGTATTACCAAAATACTTCGCCAGTCGCAAAGCAGTGTTCGGTGTAATACCACGCTTTTCGTTAATGATCTCGTTCACCCGCTGATATGGAACAAGAATAGCATCAGCAAGCTCACGTTGAGTTATGCTTAGAGGTTCCAGGAATTCTTCCCGAAGCATTAAACCGGGATGAGTAGGGGAACGATCACCAGGAATGCGAACCATTGTAAAACCTCCAAAAACATTTAATGATAATCAGTAATTTCCACATTTGATGGACCGGATTGTGTCCAACTAAAACAAATTCTGTATTGATTATTAATCCTGATACTGTGCTGTCCTTTTCTATCTCCTGCTAAAGCTTCAAGGTGATTGCCAGTTGGTGTAGCAAGATCCACCAATTCTACAACGGAGTCCAATAGATCAAGCTTTCGATAAGCCACACTCCAAATCTGGTTGGGGCATTTTTTCCTGGCAGAAGATGTGTTCTTGCCATGAAAAATATCTTCAGTTCCTCGATCAGCAAAACTGAGGATCATGATAGCATGGTAGCACGGATACCATGCTACGTCAATAAAAAAATGAGCGCCTACCTTAGTTTTCTAGCAGAATTGCAGCTCCAACCGGATCAAAATGATATATTGTACGATCTGCCAATTATGGGAAAATACCCATAAAGGTAGAGTCTATTATCCCCA
>Ga0255366_10109_pt1 | contig 12663 bp, 8 predicted proteins | sample ANMaggSeSYBR01C4_FD_182086 | JGI IMG/M metagenome (GOLD analysis project Ga0255366, IMG submission 182086) | Sediment cell enrichment communities from methane seep in Santa Monica Basin, California, United Staets - ANME aggregate JGI... | ecosystem: Environmental > Aquatic > Marine > Cold seeps >... | reverse complement strand
TTTAACTAATACTTCGCGTCTCTGAGGCTTTGCGTGAGATTCACTTCATTCCAATGAAATTATTTTGAAGTCCCTTCCTTTGAAATTCTGATCAGCAATAAATTTTACTTCTTTATCTTTAAATCTCTTTTTATTTTGAGCATTATAGCCAACGGCATAATTGATTTGACCCTTTGGAACATATATGTCAAATTTACTTTCCTCTCTCTTTAGCAATGGTTCCAGCAAGTCCCACCAAATCTCAGTCAGCACAAGTTCCCTAAAAGATTGATGAAAAGGCCCTGCAATTAGTTCTTCACCTGATAACAATCCTTCCGAAGGATGAAGTCCCATTTTTATCACATCTACACCACTGGATTCAAAAATTTTAAGTAATTCTTTTGACCAAAGAACAGCTTCATCTAATGAGAGAGGTTTATATTTACCACTTCTGTACATTTCTTCAAGCTTTGTTCCTTTTATAACGAGACATGGGTAGATACGTGTATTATTTGCTCCAAGCTCAACTATCTTTTTTGCCGTGTAAATGGCTTTATCAAGCGTGTCACCCGGCAACCCGATCATCATTTGTAAACCCAGAGAAAATCCTGCTTCCAGGATAAGTTTACTAGTATTTTCAGTGTCCACAGCTGTATGCCCCCGTTTCGCCAATTTCAGGACTTCATCATCCATGGATTGTGCTCCCAACTCGATTGTTTTGACATTATAGTTTTTTAAAATATTCAGCGCTTCCTCATTTATATAATCCGGCCGGGTTGAAAGGCGAATCCCGGATATTTTTCCCTTCTGAACATATGGCTGAACTACTTCCAGGTATTCAACTTGTTCATCAATCTTCAATCCTGTAAAATTCCCACCAAAAAATGCTACCTCCACCTCACTGTTTTTTTCTGAAATAGTTTCTAAGTGTTTATCAATTTTAGTTGTAATTTCTTCAGCAGAAGGAACTACCAACTGACCTGATATTTTCCGCTGGTTACAATAGATACATTGAAACGGACAGGCAAGTTCGGGTATGAACAAAGGTATGTTGAAATGTTTCTTTTTCATTTCAACCAGCAAAATTAAGATTAAATAATTTTGCCGTTAACAAATAATATTAGAGCGCTTACGTTGTATTTACCGAATATGATCAGCAAGATATTATTAACTTGTAAGTGTCTGGTATTGATTGAAAGCAAATCAAATAATTAATAAATCATTTAATTTAAACAAAACATGAAAAGTTATTATGTAACTCGGTTAATCCCGAAACTGTTTCTCTTATTGTTGATAGGGGGGATAGCCTTTAGCTCGGGAGGATGTAAGAGCAAGAAAAAACTTGCAGCGGAAGCAGCTGCTTTAGAATATGCTGAAAAAGTGGAAGGCGCAAAAGCTGAACTTCAGGCAATACTTGATGATAATGGTACGATGCCGCTCTCAGAAAAAAAACGGAGGCTTAACGACATCAAAGCCCAAAATCTGAACGATCCTGAAGTAAATGCACTCATTGTAAAGGTTGAAGAAAAAATAGAATTAGAGTTAAATGCATTAAAAGAGAAAGAAGCGGAGGCGCAGCGACTAAAAGAAGCTGAGTATGCAAAGAAATCGCAATTTGATTATATCAACGATTATTTCCATCAGATAGCTTATGCTACTGATGTGGATGAAGCCAATGCTAAAATTGCTGAAGCTTTGAAGGTTTATGTATCGGCTGAAACTCCGGTTTTGATTATCATCAGCCAGGCAGATGGAATAACTGATTATGATAAGCCTACTACCATTGAGGATTATCTAAATTATCTCAAAGATCAGAAAACGTATACCAACGAGATCTATAATGTCGAGTTTGATGATTATGGTCAGATAACAGTAATTGAATTAATTAAAAAATAGAAAATCATGAGAGCAAACATATTATTCGTAGTTGTATTGTTTTTTTCTTTTGCTTTTCAGGCGATAGCACAAGATGATATCAGTCCTGAACGTAAACAGGCTATTGATAGCCTTGCATTGGAAAAAGTAAGGGATCTAAGTAAGTATATAAGTTTGATCGGTGACAAAGGAACCGAGTTTTCAGAAGCCAACAGGGTCATTGATCGTGCTGTTGAATTATTCATGGATGGAAGCGAAGTTGGCGTTTCTTCATTATATAAGCCGGAAGTCAGTTATTATCCTGTAAGGGGATACCTTGAGCGGTTAATGCGGCTGAATTATAGCAAAATTGACATTGAGTGGTTCAAGATTGAATATGTGAGTGATCTTGAAAAACAACCTGATGGAACCTATGTTGGTGTAATAACCATTTTTCAGAAGTTTTCAGGATATGATAAAGAGGGCGGACTTGTTTACCAGGATGTTACCAAAAAGGATATTACCGTTTATGTGAAGCGTAAAGAAACACAGATAGCTGGCCGATTGATCGGTTTCTGGGATGTGCTGCTGGGTGATATTAGGGTGAAAGAAACATCGAAAGACTAGATTTAAAATTCAAAATATATAGATTACAAATAGCTGCCCGAATAAAATTCGGGTGGCATTTATTTTATTTACTGATGTGTAATTTTCAAAACAAATAAATTGAAATTGAATTTTCAAAATCAAATACTGAAATACTTATTTATCCTTCTGATTTCATTTCCATGTTTAATAGGAACTTCTCAAAATATCGGTTCAATTACCGGTGATGAAAGTGCTTTGTATGCTCAAACCAAACAAGTGAACCAGTTTTTCAGGAGGTTTAATAATGAAGAAGATCGCTTTGGTGTGCGTTATTATCCTGGCGATAGTTTATACAGGGATAATGATTTCAGAAATGTTTACCTGAAAATGATTTTCGACCAGGAAAGTTCATTTATGGGTGAGGATATAAAATCTCAGTTTATTGAAGATATTACCGGTGAAGATTCTCCTGAATTTCTTGACTTCCATGGAGGATCATGGTTTGCAGAAATTGCTACTACTTTCAATCATTATGGAAATAGGGAAAATCTTTTGCTTTTTCTAAAACTGGAAAAAGAAAATCTTGGCTCAAAGTGGGTGATCACCAATGTATATTTTAATAAGTTTCTCAGGAAGTTCCATAAAGGAAATGACCGTGAAACTGAAAAATCATTCCTTCACCCCATGAGTCATGAGCTTGATTTTATGAATATTTATAAGGCTTTTAAAGATGATAAATACGTTGAATATTACGCCAGTGAGCAATATAATCCGGATTATCTGTCTTTGTTGTTTTACGAGATAAAGATGGGCAATATGAGCTTTGTAAGTACAGGCCAGTTAAAATTTCATTTCTTTCAAATTGATGGTTGGTATTTCGAAGTTTCGTATTTTAACAGGCCGGGAAATAATTCGGGATGGTTAATTTCCAAACTTTATAAAATAAATGAGCAGGAGAAACAAGAGCTAATTAAATTCTATTTACCTTGAAAAAAATTGTACCCTTTTTATTCATTCTTATCTTTATTTCAAATCCCTGTAAATTATTCTCACAGAATTCAGAATTGTTAACAACTGAGGAACTGGAGAATTACAGGAAACAAGTTTCCAATTTGGTTAAATACCTTGAAGGGACATTAAATTTCCTTGGTGATCCGGAGCAAGTAAATATTGAAAAGGAAATTATCATCAACGAAAGTTTTCTTAAAATTTTCAAGGATGACAAGGTGCAGATTGAGGATGACCTGGATGAAAATAGGGAAGTGCCTATACACAAAGATGTTCAGGCATATTTGAAAGATGTGATTTTCTTTTACAGACAGGCAAAATTTAAATTTGAAATTGCTGATATCAGTCATTTTGCGAAGGAAGATAATTTTCATTATTTCAGAGTTTCGTTTAACAGGATGCTGGAAGGAATAACCATTACAGGAGATTCGGTACAATCAAGAAAAGCGAGGTTTATGGAAGTAAATCTTGACATTTCTTCCAATGATCTGAAAATAGCCAGTATTTATACCACCAAACTTAATGAAAAGGAAGAGGCCAGGCAATGGTGGATCAACCTGTCATTGGAATGGAAAAAAATATTTGGTGAAGAAGTAATGATTACGGATTCTTTAGAATTGGCTGACATTACCTATTTTACTGATAGCCTCATAATAACCTTTAACGAACAAAATCAGGATTTAACGCTTGTTGATACAACATTAAACTATGATATTGAATTGCCTGATGAAAGACAAACGCTCTCCAACACTATCTCATCCTACGATACGGTTTTTATGGATACTAAAACTGTTTATACAAAACTCAGCGGTATTCTTAAACAATCAAAACTTGACATTTCGGGTAATGAACAGATAAGGAAATTAGATCCTGTAAGCGAGTTGTCGGAACTTAAGGAATTAAACTGTGCAAATACACTTATCGGTAGTTTGTTCCCAATCAGGAACTTAAACCGGCTTGAGGTGCTGGATTTTTCTGATACACCTGTTGACGACCTCAGTCCGTTAAATTATTCTGCCACATTAAAGGAATTGAATTGCAGTTTTACCTTGATTAGCGATCTCTTACCCATTTCGGGTTTGGTAAATCTGGAATCTTTAGAATGCAACGGAATAAAGATCACTGATCTTGTATTTACAGAGAACATGCAGAAGTTAAAAACCCTTGATTGCAGCGATACAAGAATCATTGATTTGATCCCTTTGAAGCATCTTAGTGCACTTGAAAGTTTTGATATTTCAGAAACCAAAATCACAAACCTTGATTCAATACTTTATGCAGGTACAATTAAATACCTGAATTGTGAAAGTAGTTCTATTACGTCAATTGAACCTCTTGGCAAACTTGCAAACCTTGAAGTCCTCCGGATCAGTAATACAGAAGTAAATAGTTTGAGTTCGCTTGATAAAGCAGAGAACCTGAAAAAGGTTTATTGCGATAACACAGGTATAGCAAAGGATGAAACAATTCAGTTTATGCGTGATAATCCCGGATGTTTGGTGATATTTGAATCTGAGGAATTGTTATCTGGTTGGGAAGAACTGGATAATGAGTGGAAGAAAATACTAATGGATCTAGGAAATTTTGGTGAAAATCCCACAAGAGAAGAATTGCACAGTTTATTAAAAATTGAAGAGTTGAACTTATCAGGAAACGATAGCATTTCTTATCTCAACCCTGTTCGCAAACTCTACAATATGAATTCCCTGAATTTGTCTTTTGTAAATGTGGAAGATTATAGTCCGGTGGGGGAGGCCATTGAGCTTAAATGGCTTGATATGTCCAACACAAATTTGGAGAGTGTGGATTTTCTAAGCAACTTAAGCAGGTTGCAAGAGTTGAGGATAGAAAACACTTCCGTTTCTTCTCTGGAGACATTACAAGGTTTGAAAAACCTCAAGTATATCTATGCAGATAGTAGTAAAATAAATGATAATTCCGCCTTTAAGTTTAGACAAGAAAATCCGGATTGCATAGTCATATATAAGACCGGTGAATTGGAAAAATGGTGGAATGATTTGCCCAAAGAATGGAATGAATATTTTACAGAGACTTATTCACTGGAATCACCACCATCAAAAGAAAATTTACATCAGATTTTGTTTGTTGACTCGCTTGTGATCACAGATAAAAGAGCTATAAATGATTTGACTCCAATTACCGAACTTAAGGGATTAATATCGATTTCTTTTACCGGAACTCAAATAAATAATCTGCAACCTTTAAGCCGGCTACAAAATTTAAAGGTAATTAAATGTAATCAAAATCCTGTAAGCGATTTAACACCATTGTCTGGACTAAGTTCCCTTACTTCTATTGATATTGAAAATACACCGGTTTCTGATTTAGGTCCATTTGAGAATTTTAAAAAATTAATGGATATAAATTTCTCCGGAACCCAGGTCAGCAATATGAAACCTTTAGCAAACCTGACGAACCTCGAAGTTGTAAAATTGAATAATACTTTAATCAAGAATTTGAAACATCTGCAAAAACTGCCAAATTTAAAGACGGTAGAATGTTACAATACAAGAATCTCATCTAAAACTGTAGGTAAATTTCGAGCTGTAAGGCCATATTGTGAAGTTGTTTATTATTAATCACTTAGTTTGGAAAGATATTTTGACTTTTTTTGCAAAAAATTTCAAGAATGAAAAATTTCAGGTCGGCATTCTTGATATTTGGTTTTCTTTTTGTTATTTCAGGTCCGTTTAATCGGATGGTTGCCCAGGATACACTTGAAGTGATGTATTACAACATCCTTAACTATCCGGGAAGTACACCTGAACGGGTTGAATATTTCAGGATTGTAAACCAATATATCGAGGCAGATATAATACTTGTAAATGAGATTCTCAGTGATGAAGGAGCAAATTCTTTATTGCAGAATGGCTTGAATGTTTATGGGACAACAAAATTTCAAAAGGCTGATTTTATAAATGGATATGATACCGATAACGCATTATTTTACAACAGTGAAAAACTAGTTCTGTATTCGCAGGATACAATTGAAACTGCCTTACGCCTGATCAATGAATATATCCTTTATTACAATTCATACGATCTTTCAGAAACACAAGATACAATTTTCTTTAATTTTTATTCTGCCCACCTTAAAGCCAGTACAGGTTCCACAAACGCGCAAAAACGTTTGGCCGAAGTATTGGAATTTAAAGAACATATTGATAATAAACCTAATGCGAAAAATATATTCTTCGGTGGGGATTTTAATGTCTATACAAGTTCTGAACCTGCATATCAATCATTGATCAATGACGGACTATATCCATTGAATGATCCTCTACCGGCTGCTAATTGGCATGATAATGAATTATATTCAATGGTTCACTCACAGAGTACCCGTACATCACAATTTGGTGGTGGTGCGACCGGTGGAATGGATGACAGATTTGATTTTATTCTATTCAGCAATGATGTATTAAGTGGAAACAATAGCGTAAAATATATCAATAACTCATGTTACGCTCTGGGAAATGACGGGAATCATTTTAACATGTCATTGATCGATGCTCCTGTGAATACATCTGTTCCCGATTCTGTTTTGCAGGCCTTGTATTATATGTCCGATCATTTACCGGTTATTTGTAATATTGAGGTTCAATCCTCCACCATGCCTTCAGAATATTACCTTGACCTGAAAGTTTTTCTTGAAGGCCCATTTGATGGAAACGAAATGAACACCGATTTAATCGGCTTGACCAATTTCCCATTGGCGCAACCTTATGATCAGCCACCATGGAATTATTTCGGGGATGAATCAGTTCAATCTATTCAAAATCCTGATATTGTTGATTGGGTACTGGTAGAATTAAGAGAGACCAGTGGTGATGCATCAAGTGCCGTTCCGGATTCAACGATTTGGAGGGGAGCCTGTTTCCTGCAGAAAGATGGAACTATTGTTGGTTTGGATCAATCAGGTCTGCCATCTTTTGATTTGCCTGTTAGCAACGATTTATACATAATCGTTCGCCACAGGAATCACCTTGATATTATGACTTCGATTCCGGTTGTCGTTAATAATGGGCAATATTCCTTTGATTTTTCTTTGGATCAATACCAGGTTTATGGTTTTGAAGCAGGATACAAGGAAATTAAACCCAATGTTTGGGGAATGATCTCAGCAGATGGTAATAAAGACGGAATTATTGATTTTGACGATAAAAACATATGGTCGACCCAAACAGGACAGCGAGGATATCTGATTGGGGATTTTAATCTGGATGGCCGGATTGATAATTTTGACAAAAATGAAAATTGGTTAAAAAACCTGGATTTTGAATACCAGGTGCCTGACTAATTCCACTATTCTTCAATATAATTTTCCACAGAAATAGATTTAATTTGGCTAATTCTGTTGATAGCTCTCCTTTTATTAACATTTATTTAACATCCATATATAGAAAAATCCAACTTTACTTCAAATATTTTTCCACTGATTTTGTTGATAAATTTTAAAATCCTTCATATATATAATCTCTCTAAATGTATGATATTAAACAGTTATGGAGGTATTGGATTTGAGTCTGTTTCTAATTGATAAAATTTCCAAATATTAAATTTTATTCCCAATATGGGATTTAACATTTAGTTAACACCAATCCGGTAGGCTCTGAATTAATTTAGCATCTAACAAAGCAGCTATCTAATATGAATTTTTTTAGATTTCAACAAATCGTTTTCAATTCACCATACTTAAAACACTGTGGAATTGATTTATGAGTGTAAACAAAAACTAATGTTCTTTGTTGTAATGTGCCCTTGTTTGATGGAAATTTGGTTGAAAATTATCATTTATGACATGTATTTTAAGTATTGATTCTTGGCAAAATTTCCAAATGGGCATGATTTTTATTTAACATAGCTAATTAAATTATAGATATGAAAAGGAAAAGTATACTATTAGCCATAATCTTATTGATTTTTATTTTCTCATCTCCGCTTTTCTTAAAAGCTCAGAAGTGGGGAGGGAGTGAACACGGTTCAAGATTTATAAAAAACTGGTCAATAAATGCCAATGCTGGTTATACATCCTATTTTGGAGACATGAGTTATTATGATAACGATGTGGTAGAGAAATTGTCGAGCGAAAGTGGTGCTGCATATGGAATTATGCTAACCAAGGATGTAACAAAGTGGTTAGGTTTATCCGGACAGCTTTTTTATGGAAAGCTAAAGGGAGGTAATAATAATATTACATTTAAAACTAATTTACTCGAATACAATATCCAGGCAAGAATTGATTTCATCAATTTATTTTGGCCGGATAATCGATCAAATTTTGGAATAGTAGGAAATGCAGGAATTGGCCAGCTTTTATTTAATGTCACCACTTTTAAATTTAATGAAGGGCAGCCGATCATCGATGAACATAGGGCTGCCGTACCTGAATTTGTATATTCTTTCGGGGCCGGTATTTACTATAAAGTAACTGAAAGGATTGGAATTACTGCTGATTTAAACCTGCATCAGCTACAAAATGATAAACTGGATAACCTGGTTAAAAACAACGATTTTGATTACTATACATACTTAAGTATTGGAATAACCTATTATTTGAGCGGAGTTTTCAAAAGAGCACCGACAAGTACTGCCAGGATTGCACATAGTGGGATTCGAACACAGTAAAGAAATCTAAAAAGAAAGAAAAAGCCCTGAACAAATAAAATGTCAGGGCTTTTTGTTGACCCATAAGGATTCGAACCTTAAACGTCTGGACCAAAACCAGATGTGTTACCATTACACCATGGGTCAATTCTTTTTTCGATTGAAAGATTTTAGGTTTTTTAATTAAAACTTTTTCCTGTCAATCATTATACTTTAAGAACAATTTGTTTTAAGGAGTGCAAAATTATAAAATATTTTATTCCATACAAGTAAAATCACAAAATCATTATTCCTGCTTATTGTTCCCTAGTTAATTTTAGTTAATATTTTGTGACCAATTCATTTATAAATCTTAAAATGCTTAATTTCGCCAGCTAATCTGAAAATAATTTGCTTACCCATGGAATTATACAAAAAGTTAAACCGCATAACCGGTTGGATTGTTTTTGCTATTGCATCAATCGTTTATTTACTTACTGTTGAACCTACTGCCAGTTGGTGGGACTGCGGCGAGTATATCGCTACTGCTTATAAACTGCAAGTTGGGCATCCTCCGGGAGCGCCATTGTTCCAATTGATCGGCAGGTTTTTCTCACTATTTGCTTTCGGTGATGTTTCCAATGTAGCCTTGATGGTTAATATTATGTCTGCACTTAGCAGCAGTTTTACCATCCTGTTTCTCTTCTGGACGATAACACACCTTGCAAAGAAGATTATGTTGCAATCAGGTGAAGTGACTGATGGTAAAATGTATGCAGTTTTGGGTAGTGGAGTTGTAGGAGCTTTAGCTTTTACATTCTCAGATTCCTTTTGGTTCTCAGCTGCTGAAGGTGAAGTATATGCCATGTCCTCTTTGTTTACCGCTGTTGTTTTTTGGGCTATATTAAAGTGGGAAGATGAAGCGGACGGAATTCATGCCAACAGGTGGATATTACTAATAGCCTTTTTAATGGGCCTCTCCATCGGGGTGCACCTTCTTAATTTACTTGCAATCCCTGCTATTGCTTTTGTGTATTATTTCAAGAAATATAAACCAACTACAAAGGGTGTAATTCTGACAGGTATTATTTCTGTTGTATTTTTAGGAATAATAATGAACGGTATAATTCCCTGGATAGTGAAATTGTCGAGCTTATTTGAGTTACTTTTTGTAAATTCATTTCGATTACCTTTTAATTCAGGTACCGCCTTTTATTTCGTTTTACTGATTGGATTGATCATCTGGGGACTTCATTATACCAGGAAAAAGCAAAAAGTTTTATGGAATACGATTATATTGAGTTTTACATTTATCCTTATCGGGTATTCTTCCTTTTTTATGATCATTATCCGTTCCAGTGCCGATCCTCCTATAGATGAAAACAGCCCTGAAGATGCGATTAGTTTATTATCGTATTTAGCCCGTGAGCAATATGGCGACTGGCCTATATTGTACGGACAATATTATAATGCCCCAACTGTGGATTTGAAAGATGGCAATCCTATATATGTTAAGGATACAAAAAAGAAAAAGTATGTAATCACGGATGATCGTAAAGGAACAATTCCGGTTTATGATCCAAGGTTTACAACGCTTTTCCCACGGATGTGGAGCAGTCAGAAATCCGCTCACATTCAAATGTATAAGCAATACGGAAAAATCAAAGGTATCCCGATGGAAGTGCAAAAGGATGATGGAACCGCAGATATTAAAATGAAACCTACATTCGGCGAAAATTTAAGATTCTTCTTTACTTACCAGTTAGGACATATGTATTTCCGGTATTTTATGTGGAATTTCTCAGGGCGGCAGAACGATATTGAAAGCCAGGGAGAAATTGAGCATGGAAACTGGTTAACAGGTTTCAACTGGTTTGATGAAAATATACTTGGATTAGGGCCACAGGATAATTTACCTGATAGTACACGTAATCCGGCACGAAATAAATTTTTTATGCTTCCGTTTTTGCTAGGTTTGCTGGGATTGTTTTATCATCTGAACAGCAATAAAAAAGATACCCTTGTTATTGCCCTGCTGTTTTTAATGACAGGTATAGCTGTTACCGTTTACCTTAATCAGTATCCATATCAACCTCGGGAAAGGGATTACGCTTATGCAAGTTCATTTTATGCATTTGCGATTTGGATAGGTTTTGGTGTGCTGGCACTTTTTAATATACTTCAAAAAAGAATGAACCCCAAGATTGCTGCAATTGCTGTAACTGCCTTTTCTCTTTTACTTGTGCCAACAATTATGGCCAAAGAGGGGTGGAATGATCATGACCGTTCAGGTAAATATGCTGCACGCGATTTTGCTGCTAATTATCTCAATTCATGTGAACCCAATGCTATATTATTTACAAATGGTGATAATGATACATTCCCATTATGGTATGCCCAGGAAGTTGAAGGAATAAGAACAGATGTAAGGGTGGTAAATTTTATGCTCGCTTCCGGTCATTGGTATATTCATCAAATGATGAATAAGGCATATGAGTCAGAACCATTGCCATTTACACTTTCGTACGATCAATATCAAAATGGTGTGAATAATGCTGTGGTTTTTTATAGTACCAATCTGCAAGGTTATGCTGAATTAGACCAGGTTATTGATTTTATTGCAAGTGAAAACGAACGAACAAAATTGACTCTGACCAGTGGTGAAAAGATCAATTTTTCGCCAACGAAAAAATTCAAACTAATTATTGATTCGGCAGATATTATTGCAAAGGGCGCTGTCCCTGAGCAATTGGCTGATAAAATAGTTTCATCAATAAATTGGGATGTGAGGCAGAATTATCTGTATAAAAACGATTTAATGCTTTTAGATATAATTGCAACCAATAATTGGGAACGGCCAATCTATTTTGCCAATCCAAGCTCCATCAATAAGGTACTTGGGATTGAGGAGTATTGTCATTTGGAGGAAATGGTTTATAAATTTATGCCGGTTAAAGCAGAAAATTTTATTTCAGGAGTAGGAGGTGTCAATGCAGAAGCATCCTTTGATATTTTTATGAACAAAAGTTCTTGGGGTAACCTTAAGGATCCGGATGTTTATGTTGACCGCGAAAGTGCAAGAAATTCAATTATCCCGAAACAAAATTTTATGCGTGTAGCTGAGGCATTGGTTAAAAAAGGAGAAAAAGAAAATGCCATCGAGTTGCTTGACCGCTGTCTCGAAGAATTTCCTGAAAGTAAATTCACATATGATATGTATATGATTCCTTTTGCTGATGTATATTACGAAGCGGGGGCAATGGAAAAAGGAAATGCCATTACAGAAAGGATTTTTGAAATTTATTCGCAGAATATGGATTATTATAATCGTCTCAACAGCAGACTGTCACAATATTATAAATCTGATTATGAACAGGCTTTAGGTGTTTTGCAACGATTATCAATGATGGCACAGATAAATGATCAGACTGAACTGCATAATAAAATTGACAGTGTCTTCATGAGCAGTTTTAAGCAATAAAGCATTTGTCCTTCAACGAGAAAAGGAAATTATTCTGGTAGTTTTCGGGCACGGAGTATTATAAATGTTCCGATCAGTATAAAAGGTATACTGAGTATTTGTCCCATGTTTAATATCATATTTTCTTCAAAACCAACCTGTGGCTCTTT
>Ga0255366_10082_pt2 | contig 12677 bp, 10 predicted proteins | sample ANMaggSeSYBR01C4_FD_182086 | JGI IMG/M metagenome (GOLD analysis project Ga0255366, IMG submission 182086) | Sediment cell enrichment communities from methane seep in Santa Monica Basin, California, United Staets - ANME aggregate JGI... | ecosystem: Environmental > Aquatic > Marine > Cold seeps >... | reverse complement strand
GATATGCTGCTTGATGTAAACAATACAAAGGAATAAACAGATTGAATTGAGTCAAAGAAAAGACTAAAATCTCTTGCTGACCAATCTTCATTGATAGAGAAATCAATATTATGCTGAGTTTTTAATTCAACTAGTTTACGGGGCTTTACAAAATCTTCTGTGTTTAATAGACTTTTATTGACATACGTAGCAAGAGATTCTGAGGAAAAAGACGGTCCTTTCCGGAAAATTGCTCTTGAAATTGGTATTATAGAAGTATCGTAAATACGGCCACGATTTGATCTTGAACCAATAACGAGGACTACTGGAATCTTACGCTCCTCTAAAAGGTTGGCACATTTTGCTGTAGCAGCTGCATAATTCTCATATGGAAAATGAAACTCTCCAACTGCTAGATCTATTTGATCATTCCGTACTAACCACTCAACATCTGACAAGGTTTTAGCGGAGAATACATGTGTAGAACTATTCTCCAATATCTCTTTATAGAATTCCATCCAGATGTATGAGTCAACAGCGAGTATGTTTACTACTTCCATTTAATCTCCAAAATAAATAATATACGTACAAACAAAGGTCTGTAACCTGACGGATAACGGCTCTGTTCCTATTCGGCTACAATTTGAAATATAAAACTAACGAGGGCATAACCAGCGGGGCGGGTTTACTCCTAACGCTTCGTAAAGCATAGCTATGGTTAGCAAATCGCGCTGAATACCTCGGGGCAATAGCCCCTTTTGCGTTCATGCAGGGTTCGGCGGAAAAATCGTTTATTAGTCATCATGATTATCATCGTCAAGGTTTTTTACACTTTTTCCGATGTCATGGGCAATACTATTCAATAAGAGAGTGACAATAATTATCGCGAAAATCGATTCGCCTGTAACCCAAAATCTCGCCTGATTAGTAACTGGAACAATGTCACCTAGCGCGGTCGATGTAGCAACACCTGTACTGAAATAAAGCATACGTAAATAGTGACCACTGACGCCAGAAGGAAATCCTTTGTACCCCTGCCCGAATTCTATAATGGATTCATACAATTCAGGAGAAATTGGTAATACTGCTTGATATGTCGTTACGCCATCTTCCTCCCAATAGGGGAATAGCATTTCTGGACTTGGGAGATTTGGTACACCTTTGATAACCATAGTTGATGAATCTAGAAATTCCACAAAAAATAAAACAGTCTCTCCAGATGTGACCCTGGATTTCAAAGGAACTTTAACTTTGGAAAAAAGCCTACTCCAAATTTGATTCCCATCATCAAGTGTATACGTAATTGGTAACGAAACATCAAATTGGATTTCGTTAGGGAAATCTTCTACGAACAATGAGTAAACTCCCACTTCTTCAATATCTACTTGCCAACCATCTAAAGCTGTTTGTGGAGTCCCATATTCATTCATAAATATTTCTATTATTTCGCCCCTAACAATTTCAAGTATTTGATTCGCGTCTTGGTCGAAATATTTATATTCATATTGAACAGTAGGATGATAAAAATGTCTCCCGGGAAGGAAAAAGTAATAAAGCAATGAGAAAATAAAAATAAGGAATAGGTACACAAACAAGTAAATGAGAGTAGGAGTCTTTCCAAGTTTTTTTGAAAGCTTTTCTATACAATATGAAAAACGTTTTATGCGCTTTTTGATTCTTTTCATGACTTCATATTTCTTCCGCCTAACGTTAATTATTTTTCAAATGCGGGATACGATAATACGTATTTATCCTCAACAATAGTATATAGACGCTCCAGAAAGAAAACTTGGGGAAAATAAAGATTAAAGGTTTCTTTATAATATAGGAAATTCATTTTGAAGAATTGATAAATATTTGCTATTAGTTATCTTAGCAGGATTATTGATTGGAGGAATGCATAAATCATCACAAAAATACATAACTTCGGTTGATTCTTGATGATTAGCTGCGCTATAGTTTAATCTATATGAAATCATCTGAAAATCATCATACATGGATTGGATTTCAGGTGTTATATCATACGACACTATCCATTTATTTTTTAATCTTGAAACAATCCTTGAAATTGAAAGATGGTCTTTATGTTCGTAATAATTATCATAAAGTCCTTTTCCTTTTATATAATAGGGTGGATCAAGATAGAACAATGACCGTTCTGGTAATTCTGAACCAAGATTGAGAATTAATTTTTCAGCGTCCTCATTATAGAGACTTATACGTCCTTTATATCTGGCCACTTTTTTTATTCTATGTAATAAATCAGGCTTGTTAAAACGCGCGTCTATTTTATATTTTCCGTTTTGTCCTTTTCCCCCAATGATTCCACCAGCAAGAATTCCAGATCTATTTGTTCTATTAAGGAAGAAGGTTGAAAAACCTAATTCTAACAATGAGACATAATCACTATTGAGTTGGATTTCTTTTTGTTTGTACCATTCATCAATGCTTACTGTAGTGTTTTCAATTAATGAACAAAGTTCATCGGTTTCATTTAGAACTGAATGCCAAAAAGAAAATATGGATTTCGAGAAGTCATTTATATGAATATGTGTTGCATATTCATTGTAAAGGAGTTGTAATGCAATTGCAGATCCCCCGGCAAATGGTTCTACATAATGCCCATCCATCAAGTTATTAAATCTGAAAACAAGCTTGATGTAGTTGGCCAGCTTACCTTTTCCTCCTGGATATCTCAATGGAGAAACAAAAACCATATACTACTCCCAAATTGCTTGAAACATTATTTGTAAATTGTCCCATCCGGAAATTAGATCACCTGGTGCAGGGTAAAAGTTTTCGTTATGAACATATTGGTGCATAGTGGTAATTGTAGTGCCGAGAAAAGAGCCACTTTGTGCTACTTTTCGTACCGGTTTTAGTTGTTCATTATTGAGTTTTCCAAGTGACTTAAGGTGATCTCCCACAATATTAATTTTAGAATTTAGCTTTGTGTCTTTTCCGGTACTAATATTATTATTTTCAATATAATAATCTAAGCTTAATTCTAAGAATACTCTAAATAATACTGAAATTGCATTGGGGAAATCTTCTATTTTTAAACTTCGCAATTCATGGTAAATGTCATTAATCCTGGCCTGGCTTATACTTAAAGCAAATTTATATGTTGGGATTAAAGTAGACCGTTTTCTTTGGGAAGGTTTACTTCTTGGAGTTGTTTTTTTAGGTGACTTTGATGATTGGTCAATTGAAGTTTCTTCTATTAATTTTAATTCTTCGGATTCCTTCGATGGATCTGGCAGATCTGATGGACTTAAACTATCAATATATTCAATCCTGTCCTTAGAGTGATATATATCCCCCGTTCTTATTTGTTGGGTTGCTAAATCTAAAACTATTCTCTTTAATCCTTTTGCTACTTCATCTTCGGAAAATTTGGTTGACACATGTCCATCTTTAATTTCGATTCCTAGCTTGTTCCTTACATGAGGAGTACTAATCAAACGCTCTAAGCTAGAAACAGGTGTTTTTTGTCTAGTTGATTTATCGATATAGTTTCGCTCTTCCAGGAAATCTAGGACCTGTGCCCTAGGTGATTTTTGTCCAGAACGTCTCCTAAAACGTTCCTTTTCGGACGCACCCCAAGGAACAACTCCAGCTCCTTCATTTTGTCCAGTATGTTTCAAATTAATCCAGTGATGCGATTCATCCCTGGATTCAACGATCACACAATCTAATACAGTAATAGGATTTTCTAAATACTTTTTGGACAAACTTTTTATTAGATTATATGTCGTTTTGTCCTCATTCCCTTTGATTAATTCTGGATTTTCCAAAAGTTTCAATGCTACAACCCTTCTATTTCCCTCAAGGACGACAAATAAATTATTATTGCCATGATATGGCATAACTAGAATGGATTCGGCTGGATTCAATCCATTTTCCTGTATATCCGTAGCTAAATTTACAATTTTTCTATTTTGCTGGGAGGCAATTGCTCGAATAACATCATTTTGATTTTCTAGGATATCTGCAATCCTTGGATTATCCGTATCTACAACAAGCTTAGTCAATTCGATGAGTTTCTTTTTTGCCATAATGAACCTCTCTTATACTGAAAGCTACATAAACCGAGTTATCTTTATCCTTTCGAAATAATTGATCGAATAAATAAAGAGAATATCTAATAATTAACAATTATTCCATATCACCTAAAGCTCTAGTTTGTGCAATTAATCTTTTAAGATCTGCATTTGATAATCGTTTTGCTTGTAACAATAATTCTTGGAAAAGGGGTGAAAGTTTATCTTGGTCTATTTCTCGTGCGTATCTCTTCGGGAAAAAATAAATAATTGGTTTATTCAATGCGATGCTTAAGTACACAAGCTCGCTAGAACTAACTTCCCTTTTTCCGTTTTCGATCTCTGAAATAGATGCTTGTCGAATATATATAGATTTAGCAAGTTCAGCTTGAGATAAGCCGATCTCATTTCTTGCTTTCTTGACTAGAGCACCCATAGCAACAGTAAATTTATTTGGAGTGCTAGTCTTTTTTCCAAGTATTTCATCAATTAGATTTTGAATCATTTTAATAACCAGGGTGAATTAGGACTTGACAAATTCTCGCATTTCGTATAATTTTTTATACGGTTACCGGATATTTAAACATTATAGTGCCTTTGCCTTATATCTTACAACCGGATTGCATTATACGCAAGAGGTATTTTCAGTCCGACCACTAACAATTTACCCCGCCCGATCGCAGCCGATTATCTCACTCGTGTCGAGGACTCCATGTCAAGCAAGGTGAGTCCTTCGACTACGCCTGTCCTGAGTGGACATCGAGAGAAATCGAGATGGGAATCGAAGGGCTCTGGACGGCGCAAGCCAGGAGGCTGGATGTGATCGGGCTGATATACCAAAATATGCTTGGAAACGGGATCCTTAAAGGATGCCGTTTCTGCACATCCTGAGGAGATTGCCACGCTCACTACGTTCGCTCGCAATGACAATTAGTTTCGAATCTGCAAACTGCCTACAATTTACTGCTTACTTATTACTTTCTTACCCATTAAAACTAAAGGATGCGTGATCCTTGAAGGATCACGCATCCTATTCATTACCTCATATGGGCCCGGTAGGATTTGAACCTACGACCTGGCGGTTATGAGCCGCTCGCTCTGACCACTGAGCTACGGGCCCGCTGGCCCAGCACGAATCTCTCCTGCCGGGACAAAAGAGCGGGTGACGGGATTCGAACCCGTGAATGTCAGCTTGGAAGGCTGATGCCTTACCACTTGGCCACACCCGCATTTTGGGTTTCCTTTTTCCTGTGGAAAAACAGGAATTTCAGAAATTGTGCGCTTGAATATTTACATTTAAGGGTTCAAAACTCAAAACAAAATGGTTTTAAAATTTTAGCAAGCAAACCTTTATTCCAAGCGTGAAGATTATAACAAGGGGTTCTTAATCAGTCAACCTGCTGATTAAAAACCAGGAATATTGAGAATTAATTAACCTCTCCCTTTTTGGGGAATATAGTTATTTACACCTGTAGGTAAAATCCAAGCAACAAGAGATCAGGAGATCTTGACGTTTGTTATAATGGGAACCAGGAGCCGGGGCCAATCCTTTGAATAGATAACTTATCCCTTCCCCGGTTCTTGTTTTAACGCCTCTTTGAGTTGAAGATGACCAGACCACCAAGACACGCTTTAATCCTGATAGCCATTTTGACCCTGCTTGTCTCTGCTTGCATCAGTGAAAATGGAAGCGCCCGGCAATCCCCCACCCAGACGAGCGATACAACACCGGTGAGTCCCACTCCCACCTCCGGTGTTGGTTCCACCTGGGTTTCCCCGCTGGACGGGATGCAGATGGTCTTCGTGCCGGCAGGCCCTTTCATAATGGGCCTGGAAGATCCCGCAGAGCTTTCACGCAGCCATGCCATAACGCTGATGCCGCCCCAGATAGTCGAGCTGCCGGGGTTCTGGATTGACAAGACCGAAGTGACCAACGCGATGTATACCAGGTGCGTTGACGCTGGTATTTGTGAAGAACCCTTCAAGCCAGTTCTCCTGCCCTTTGAGGACTATTATGAGAATCCAGCCTACGGGGAACACCCGGTCTTGGCCGTATCGTATGATAACGCTAAAGCCTACTGCCGCTGGGCAAAACGTCACCTGCCGACCGAAGCAGAGTGGGAGAAGGCTGCTCGCGGGGAGATGGGAAATCTCTTTCCCTGGGGAAATCAGCCCCCAAACTGTAATCTAGCAAGCTACCTTCTTTGCAATGAGGGTACTCTCCCAGTGGGGTCGCTTCCGGAGGGTGCCAGCCCGTATGGGGCGCTGGATATGGCAGGGAATGTTTGGGAATGGGTGGAGGACTGGTATGAGCCGGAGGCTTACCCAACACCCTTCCCTGTCAAAGGAAAGGTGTTCACCGAAACGCTGCATGTAGTGCGCGGGGGCTCTTCAACGAACAGCGAAATGCCGCTGGGAGCCGGAATACGCTTCATTGCCTGGCCGATTGACGAAATTTCAGTGGGCTTCGGTTTCCGCTGCGCTAGAGAGGTTGAGCCTTGAACACAAATTGGAAAACAAAGGTCTTTAAATTAATAACGAATAATTATCCAAATGCCTTGAGCTGATGCTTGCCAAAGTTAGGGGAAAAAATACCCCTATAGATAGTAAATCTCCTTGGCGGCACTAGCAAACCCCGAAAATCCTATCCGGCGTCCATTCTTAGGGGAAATTTATCCCCCCTCCTCCCAGTTACGATATAATTATGGAGCAGAAATTTTGACTCAAAGCATGATCAGGAGAATTATTATGTTCAAGGAATTTAAAGATTTTGCCCTGCGCGGCAATGTGATGGACATGGCAATCGGTATCATCATCGGAGCCTCTTTCAGCACCATCGTTAACTCACTGGTGAAAGATATCCTCATGCCGCCTATCGGCTGGCTTTTAGGCGGAGTGGATTTTGAGAATTTTTACCTCACCGTTAAAACCGGAACACCAGCAGGCCCTTACCTATCTCTGGCAGATGCCCAGGCATCTGGTGCGGTGACAGTAAACTACGGACTGTTTATCAACGCCATCATCAGCTTTTTAATCGTGGCCATTGCCATGTTCTTAATAATCCGGGCTATCAACCGCCTCCAAGAAGGAAAAGAAGAAGATCAGGATCCCGCACCAACCACCAGGGATTGCCCTTTCTGCTTCACGGCTATCCCGATCCAAGCCACCCGCTGTCCACACTGCACCTCTCAACTTAAGTAGTTTTATTCCAGCTGGACTTTATACTTATGCCTTCAACCCCAACCCGAGATCGAGTGAACCCAGAGGAAAAACCCGAATCCGGGCGCCTGCCGCCCTGGCTCCGGGTTAAATTCAACAACAGCAAAACTTACCATGAAGTGGATTCGCTGATGCAAAGCCAATCCGTTCATACAGTCTGCCAGGAAGCTCTTTGCCCCAACCGCGCTGAATGCTGGGGAGAAGGAACGGCAACTTTTTTGCTCCTGGGTGATATCTGCACCCGGTCCTGTAAATTCTGTGATATTAAACACGGCCAGCCAGAAGCGCTGGATTGGGATGAGCCGGAACGGGTTGCCCGCTCCATCCAGGGGATGAACCTCAAACATGCAGTGGTCACCAGTGTCAACCGGGATGAACGGCGGGACGGCGGAGCGCCAATTTTTGCCATGTTAATCCGCCGGGTACGGGAGCTCCAGCCGGGCTGCTCTGTTGAAGTTTTGATTCCCGATTTTAAGGGCAGCCTGGAAGCCTTAAAAATCGTCATGGATGCCGGACCGGATATCCTGAACCATAACCTGGAAACTGTGCCGCGCTTGTTTAAATCCATCCAACCCCAGAGTTCGTACCAGGTTTCGCGCGACACATTGATCAATGCTAAAAAACTTCAGCCAAATGCAATCACCAAGTCGGGTTTGATGACAGGGCTTGGGGAAACCAAGGAAGAAATCAAAGAAACCATGGTCGAGGTCCGCAGCTGGGACGTGGATATTCTGACCATTGGTCAATACCTGCAGCCCAGTAAAAATCACCTGCCCGTCGCTCGCTTTTATACCCCTGATGAGTTTGAGGAATTAAAGAAATACGGACTGGATCTCGGTTTCAAATGGGTGGAAAGCGCTCCACTGGTGAGGTCTTCCTATCACGCCGCGGAACAAGTCCGCGCTTTGAAAGCCCAATCTCAGGGACCAGAGAAAGCTGAATAATTTCCCAACCTCCAAATAAAACAAGGATCTCACTGTATGGAAGAAACTATGTCTTTTCTCCCGCTTTTAATCGTGATCTTTCTGGCATTCCTGGTGCCGATCACTCTCTCCAGATTCAAGAAATTGCGACTGCCAATTGTCGTAGGAGAAATCATTGCAGGGATTATTGTAGGTAGAAGCGGATTTGGATGGGTACAGCACCATGAATTGGTCCTGGATCTGCTGGCCGAACTGGGTTTTGTGTTCCTGATGTTCCTTTCCGGAATGGAAATTGATTTTTCCAGCCTGGGTTTGTTCACAAATCAAAAAAGAAGCAAAGATCAACCCTGGAATCCCTTTAAACTGGCAGGCACTTCCTTCTTACTCACTCTGATTTTATCCACTTTAATTGGATTTGCCTTTACCTGGGCGGACCTGGCATCCAGCCCCTGGATGATCGCCCTGATCCTCTCTACAACTTCATTGGGAGTAGTAGTTCCGGTTCTAAAAGAACAGGGCTTGAGTAATGGACGCTATGGGCAAACACTGTTGATCTCCGCCTTAATCGCGGATTTTGTTACCATGCTGCTGATCACTGTAGTGGTAGCAGCCCTGTCCCAGGGGTTAACCCTGGATATTCTGCTGATCGGTTTGCTCTTTGTGGCCTTTTTCCTGGTGTATTATTTTGGCGGGATCTTTTTTAACCGGCTTAATAGTATGCGGCGAGTGGTGAAAGAGCTAAGTTCAGCCACCGCTCAAATCAAAGTCCGGGCTGCTTTTACCATGATGCTGATTTTTGTTGCCCTGGCGGAAATGCTGGGTACTGAGATTATCCTTGGCGCCTTCCTTGCCGGGGCAATCATCTCCCTTTTAAAACGTCCGGAAGATTCCGATTTGTCTCACCAGCTGGATTCCATCGGGTATGGCTTTTTTATTCCCATCTTTTTTATCATGGTCGGAGTAGATTTTAATTTATCTTCCCTGGTCAGTTCTCCCAGCGCCCTGCTTTTAGTTCCTTTGCTTCTGGCAGCCGCAGCGGTGGTTAAACTTCTTCCATCTCTACTATTTAAAATTAATTTTTCCTGGAAACAAACCCTGGGAGCAGGTACGCTGCTTTCGTCCCGCCTATCCCTTATCATTGCCGCCTCCGCTATCGGTTTGCGCATCGGGGTAATCAACGAACCGTTTAACTCGGCCATCATCCTGGTAGCAATAATAACCGTTGTGATTGCTCCCCCATTGTTTATCAAACTAGTCCCCGCAAAAGAGCTTGAAGAAGAATCACCCATCCTGGTGATGGGTGCAGGACCGATCGGACTGCAGGTTGCCCAGCACATACAAAATCACGGCGATCTGGTAGTTATCATTGATGAAGAGGAAAACCGGGTTCAGCGTGCTCTCCGGGCTGGCCTGACCGCGATTCAAGCCAAAACCGATGCCTATGACCCATCAACAGAAGAGTTATTAAACAAATCTGACCGTTTGGTATGTGCCTTCAGTGAGACCGAGAAGAATTACCGCATCTGCAGCCGGGCGCGAACAACCTATGGAATCAATCATGTTGTCGCCCGGATTACCGCTCCCGGTGAGATTTCCCGGTTTGAGAAATTAGGGGTGACTCCTCTCAACGCCGCTACAGACCAGGCAGTCCTGTTGGGGTTGGTCGTCCGTAATCCAACCATGTACCAGCTGCTCACCAGGACTGACGATGCCCGGGATTTGTGTGAATTCGCCATTCGAAATCCTCTCTATCTCAATAAACCTTTAAAGGATATCGAATTTCCCGGTGATTTACTGGTAGTTGCGGTACGGAAAAAGGGAGAATTAATCATCCCCCGGGGTGATACTGTTTTGAAGATGGGCGATCATCTCACCGTGCTTGGTCCGGAAAACTGCGTAGATCAAACCCGGGATTTGTTTGGTTAATTCAACCAATTTCCCATGGCGGTCTGCCAGTTCCGATTCCATCGTCTCCCCCCAGGGAAGCCCGGATTTGACCTCCTAATTCAGGAAAGGCATCCGCAGCTGCGGCTAATAATCCAAAACAACCAGTCAGCATCATATCCCCGAACGGCACCGCAAAGTAAGGCCGCAGGGTTGATCTCCGGGTCAAGCTCCGGCGCGGGCCTGTGACGACCAGGTTAAACGCACCTTCCGATAAATCATAAGGTTCAGGAGAATAAATCAGCGCGCCGTGACCATGATCATCAAAGATCTCCTGGTTGGTCAGGGTACCTGCTGCGAACGAGCGCAGGATACGATCCAGTTTATCGGTGGTTATAAAACCGGTATGGTGCTCAAAAACACCTTCCACTTGCTCTCCATTCAAACGGAATGCCAGGGTATGGAGATTCCCCACATTGGCAGCCATAACCCGGGACCTGTTTTTTACTACAGGATCCATTATGGCTCCCAGGACTGCTGCCGGCGCAGTATCCATCACCAACAGCGGTGCATCCACGTCCCCGGCAGAGATTTCAACCGCCCGGAGCCGGGTCATTTTTTCCGGGATTTCCCCTCGTTTGAAAGCCAGTTTGCTAAGGCTTGCCCCGCCTGCTCCAGAAACTTCTGGATTTAAGCGCTCCGCCAGATAATCAAATCGGAACTGCCGATCAGAGTAACCTGGTGGCGCAGCGCCGTGATCAAATACAGCAACAGCAGCCGCATCAAGATCATCCAGAGATACCCCAAATTCAGCTAAAGCCCTCCTGATCGCGGGAAAATCAAAATCCTTCAAATCAATCCGGCATACATCAGCCGGAAGGGTACTTACTTCATCTTCCCCAATTATCTTGATTCCGATTGCCTGCACTGCCTCCAGGTCACCATTAAAACTCCGGGCTGCATCAGGGGTAGCATAAAGGGCATTTCCCGCTTGAACATGATCCCGGGCAGCCCAGTGGCTTGGCCCTCCTCCCATGGTTACTCCGGTTAAAACCACTGGTTCACCTTTCATTGAAGCCTGCTTAAGGCGTCGAAATACTATCATGGTTGGGGAGGGAACCACCAACTTAATACCGTTCTCGATATCCAATCCCGATTGATAAAGGTATATATCCTGGGTGCCGGTTCCGATATCTACTGATAGAATTTTCATAGGGATGTATCCATTAAGACGATGACGATGATCAGTATTCTATTCTACTCTATTTAGATCTCCCCATTTATAATGGCTCCAGATGTGGTTATACTTATCAAAAGATATCAAACACAGGGTCTGAATTAGTATATAATAAAAATTACGAGGTTTGGTCCCTTCATTAACGCTAGAAAAACTGGTGATAATGCCCGGATCAGTCTCTCCCGATTTGGTATCAATTCACTTATAGACCCAAGATAGGAGGAATGCCCATGACCCATATTATTACCAGCCTTTGTTTGCGGGATGGAGGATGTATCGAGGTTTGCCCGGTTGAATGCATCATCGTCGGCAAACCGATCGAAGAGTGGCCCTGGATGTATATTGACCCGGATGCCTGCATCGACTGCGGCGCCTGTGTCCCGGAATGTCCTTATGAGGCCATTTTTATGGAAGATGAAGTTCCCGATGATTACGAAGCCACCGGGGGCGAATATATCAGCAGACTTGGTCTTGATGGTCATTATGAAGCGACCGACCATTATGACGAGACAGTTATCCTGGATTGTGTTAAGAAGCTGGAAGCAGGTGAAATCGTGGATTTGACAGAAGATATTCAAGCCAACTACGATTTCTTTTCAGACGGTCCTGGTTACGACTAAACTGAAAAACTGAATTTCTCAAAGGGACCGGGTTCTTTAAAAGAACCCGGTCCCTTCTCCCGGCGATTAAAATCGCGGGCTAGGATAAGCAAGTCCCACTGAAGTGGGACTTCTGTAGTTAATCTAATAGATGAAATCGCTAACTTTTAAACCTTAAACCCAGTTTACCCCCGTTTGTCATCCTGAGCCCTTCGATTTCACTCATGACAGGCGCAATGACAGATGTGTAGGGGCGACCCTTCGATACGTCGCATCTGATATTCGCCCGGCGATTAAAATCGCGGGCTAGGATAAGCAAGTCCCTCCGGAGAGGGACTTCTGTAGTTAATCTAATAGATGAAATCGCTAACTTTTAAACCTTAAACCTTCCAACCTTAAACGCGATTTATCTTTAGAATATACTTAATACCGCCCGGCTCGCCCAACGGAAGAGTGGGGTAGCGAATACACTCAGCAGGACTACTGCGAGGGCCCCGACTATGGAAACCAGCTGGACCAATCGGTCAGGGGCTATTTCAGGGTCCCCTTCCCGCATGTACATATTCACCACTACCCGTAAATAATAATAAGCTGACAGAATTGAAGTCAACACACCGATCACTGCCAGCCAGGTATACCCACCTTCCAGCACTGTCCGGAATAAATAAAATTTTCCCATAAAACCAATTGTTGGCGGCACGCCGATGAAAGACAGCATAAACACCAGCATGGCGGCTGCCAAAACCGGATACTTCTTTCCCAATCCATAATAATCTTCCAGCTGCAGTCCCTT
>Ga0255366_10175_pt1 | contig 12681 bp, 11 predicted proteins | sample ANMaggSeSYBR01C4_FD_182086 | JGI IMG/M metagenome (GOLD analysis project Ga0255366, IMG submission 182086) | Sediment cell enrichment communities from methane seep in Santa Monica Basin, California, United Staets - ANME aggregate JGI... | ecosystem: Environmental > Aquatic > Marine > Cold seeps >... | reverse complement strand
TTTCTCTTAATTCGTCACGCTGTTTTCTATATAAAATATAAACTTTTGCAACATCTTTCCTTTCGCTATTCATCAGTTCTGTTTCTACCTGTTCCTGTATATCATTAACTGTTACACTTTCTTTGGAAGTCTGCAAGTCTTTTTTTATTTTTATAGCGATAGATACACATATTTCTTTATCTACTCCTTTTATGGTTTCGCGCATTGCCTGAGTAATAGCATTTATTATTTTGTTTGAATCAAAATATTGAATTGTATTATTACGTTTAATTACTTCTATCATTTTTCTCCCCCCATTATCGTGATAAGGGATGACTTATTCCATTTTTTATCCATTTACCATCCACTTGTTCATAGAGATTATTCTTAGCATTTAAAATTCCTTGGTCATCTTTATCGAATAGTACCACTTCGCTGGTCCGCCTGACTCCTCCTACTACTACATTTTGGCCAATGATATTAGCTATATCCAGACACTCCATTGGTTGCAATTTTTTTAAATTACCAAAACAATTAATTTTAACTATTTTATCAATTTTAGAGAACATCTCTCTTAAGCTTTCATATCCGGAAGCAGTACCACCAAAAGTTTTTAACTTTTCTCCTTTTGGTCTGACATTATTATAATCAAAAATAATTGTTTTTATTTCCCGGTATTCATTTTTATAAAGTATGCTTAAATAATAATCCAATGATTCCACCCAACCTTCTTTGCTATCTCCGATTATAATATGGGCGGTATTATTTTCAAAAGTGATACTGGTTAAATTTTCTCTCTTCTCTTTAGGCAAGGGGGAATATAATTCGTGTATAATCTTTATATTGGTTCTTATTTTTGGTAATTTTTTTACATCTGATTTTAAAACTCTTATTCCCACTCCAGATCCAATCATTAATAGGTAAAACAAATCTTTAAAGGCATTAAAATTATCTAAAGCTATAAAGCTGCAATTAAAATTTGCCATGGGATATTTTGAGCTTACTTCTGTTCCTCCAATCCAAAGGCTTCTGCCGGCTAAAAATTGCCTTAAATGAAGCTATTTCCTATCGGGAAATGAGTAATAATAGTATTTTCTATACTTCTAAACCAACTCGGGAACAACTTTCCTGGCATGTAAAGCAAATGAGATATAGTGGCGAGCCTGGTTTTATGAATGCAGAAGCAGCCGCTAAAAGAAGACCTAATTTGCAAGGAGCTAATCCTTGTATGGAGGTATTACTTGATAGAAACCAAATGTGTAATTTAACTACAGTAAATGTATTAAGTTTTGCACATAACGGTAAATTAGATAAGAATAAATTATTTGAAGCTCAAAGGTTTTCTTTACGAGCAGGATTTCGGATGACCTTTTTAGATTTGGAGTTAGATCAATGGAATTTAAAACAAAAAAGAGATAGATTAGTAGGTTGTAGTTTGACCGGATGGCAGGATATGGTGAATGCTACTAAAATGACCAAAGAAACAGAATCAAAATTACGAAAAAAATTAAGAGATATTGTTCATCAAGAAGCAGAGTCCTATGCGCAAAAGTTAGGAGTTGAACCTCCTTTGCTTATGACTACAGTGAAACCGGAAGGTACTCTTTCCCAATTACCAACCGTTTCCAGCGGAGTACATCATTCTCATTCTCCTTATTTTATCAGGAGGGTTCGTATTAATGCCAATGACCCCTTGCTTAAAGTTTGTGAAGAATTAGGATATGATATAAAACCGGAGAATGGACAGACTGAGGAAAATTGCCAAACAAAGGTAATCTCTTTTCCTTGTTGCGCTCCGGAAGGAAAAACCAAAAAAGATGTTTCTGCTATAGAACAATTAGAAATTTATCGTTCTTTCCAAAAAGAATATACAGATCATAATACTTCTATTACTGTTCACGTGCGAAACCATGAATGGGAAGAAGTAAAAGAATGGTTATGGAATAATTGGGATGAAATAGTAGCAGTAAGTTTTGTCTCTTTAGATAATAGTTTTTATGCTCAAATGCCTTATGAAGCGATAACAAAAAAAGAATATGAGAAGAGAGTAACAGAAATGTTATCGTTTATTCCTTCTCTTATTTCAAAATATGAAAAAGAAGAAGTAGAGATTGATGTCGGGGATGAATCGTGTTCTAATGGAGTATGCCCTGTTCGGTAAAAAATGACCACTCGGACAACTAATAGGTATTACATCTAAAGTTTTTTCCTAAAAAAGGGTTTTTTATTTACTTTATCAAGTTAAAAGAATTTTATTTCCTTAATAATGAGCTTGATTTAAACTAACACCAATAGTACTTACAAAAAATTCGCAGAAATGAGAACTGTTTTCTTTCTGCGAATTTTTTTTATTACATCTGAAAAAAATATTATTTGACATTTTATTTCTTTAAGTTTATAATACTTAAAGTTTTCTTTAAGCAATTTTCATTTAAAGAAAGGGGATTTAAATTGTGAATCTTGATCAATTAGAAAAAAAATATCGTGATCTTCAGAAAGAGTTGACTCAAATAGGTTATATTTGTTGTGGGAGCATTATGTCTTTGTATCGAAAATGCGGAAAACCAAATTGCGGTTGTAAAGACGATCTTGAAATGCGACATGGTCCCTACCATATTTGGACAAAGAAAATAAATGGGAAAACAGTCACTCGTTCCCTTTCAAAAAAACAAGCTGAACAATGTTTGAGATATATACAAAATTTAAAAAAAATGGAAAAAATCATTGAAGAAATGAAAAAAATTAGTATACAAATCTTAACTCATCCGATTACTCTGATATTCAAGAAATATCAAAAATAGTTATAAAAAAAATAGAAAAGTCAAAGGATAATTTGTATTGAAAAAAAATAATATTAATAATAATACTATAAAATGGAATTTCGCCATGGGTCTTATTCATGGCATATTATATCTTGGCGGAGAGGCTTTTTATAATCCTGATACCATACTTCCTGTATTCCTCGATCATTTCACTAAATCTAAAACACTTATAGGCTTGTCGTCTACTTTAATTGGCAGGCTTGGTGGTATAGCTTCCGTATTTCCTCAATTGTTGGTAGCTAATAAAATTGAAAACAAAATTCTTAAAAAACCTCTTTTAATATTTGCTATCACCGTACGCGCATTAAGCTGGGGACTTCTAGCTTTCACAACCTATATATTTAATAACACATATCCAAATCTAACCATTTTTTTTCTGTTTGTTACACTAATTCTGCATACATTTATGGGAGGGATTGCGGCTGTCCCCTTCTATGATATCTGGGGTAAGTCATTGCCATCCAATTTAAGAGGAAGATTTTTTGGCTATCGCCAATTATGGGGAGGCATTTTAGCCATCGGCTCCGGATTAATTGTAAAGAATATTCTAGGAAATGATAACATAGAATTTCCATATAATTTCGCTTTTCTTTTTTTCTTAGTCTTTATTTTTTTGAGCATCTCTTATATTGCTTTAGGTTCCGTGAAAGAACCTACTGAAAAAGTTTATAAAAATCAATTACCTTTTAAAGATTTTCTTAAAAAAGCTTTTCTAATTGTAAAGAAAAACAGAAATTATAAAAAGTTTATTATAGTAGAAATCCTTGCAGGAGCCGGGGGAATGGCTTTACCATTTTATGTCCTTTATTTAAAAGATATATTGGGTATTAAATTAGAAACAGTCGGTATGCTTCTTTCTGCTCAAATGCTCGGTAGCGTGTTGTCAAATATTTTGTGGGCTCATCTTTCTGATTTTGTAGGAAATAAAAAGGTGATTCAAATCAGTACATTTGCCGGTTTAATGGTGCCGATCGTTGCACTAATGACTCAATTTAAAAATGAACTATCATATCTTCTTCTATTTGCAATCATAGGATTTTTTATCGCAGGGAGGACAATAGGTAAAACAAATTACGTATTGGATGTAGCACCTTCAAGGGATAGACCCATATATATCAGCCTTACCGGAACCTTATTGTTTCCAGTATCGCTTTTCCCTCTAATCGGAGGATTAATTGTTCAATATATCTCTTATAATATGCTATTTATTATCACCGGGATTCCTATTCTGCTTGGATTTATTTTAAGTTTTAACTTAAAAGAGCCAAGAAATATAAAGATAGATAAATCTTAAATTTAACTTCTCTATTTATTATTAATAAGTCCAGGTTTCACATCTGTAGATTTGGACAAAACATTTACAATAGATAAAGGCTTTAATTTTTTAATTTAGGAGAATTATTAATGCGTACTTATTATCCAGAGTCCAAAGTCGAAATTAGTAAATTGACAGCAAAATATTACGATAAATTAATGGAAATCGTTACTTTAGGTACATATTCTTCATTTATACAAAAGACAATTCAGTTAACAAATATTCAGCCTAATGACAGAATTATTTATTTAGGATTAGGTACAGGTAGAAATGCATGCATAATGATGAATTATCTTTCTACTAAAGAGGAATTGATAGCGCTTGATATTTCAAATTAGATGACTACTCAGTTTAAAAATAAAGGATTCAACAATTTTGAGAAACATAACTATGTCGGTTGTGGAATTTGTGTGAATATATGTCCGCAAGGATTTAAAATTGTAATTTATTTTTAAAGCTCTTAGAATGATTTAATTTATTTTATATTTTTGTCAGAATATCTACACCTTTGGATGTCACAAGAACAGTATGTTCAAATTGAGCACTAAGACTCCCATCCTCAGTTGTTACTGTCCAACCATCTTCTGAAGACACCTTGACTTCATATGACTTCCCCATATTAATCATTGGTTCAATGGTAAAAATCATTCCTTCCTGAAGCCTGATTTTATTTCGCAAGCTGTAGTGATGATACACTTGTGGTTCTTCATGAAAACTTTTTCCAATGCCGTGCCCTACAAAATCACGCACGATTGAATAACCGAATTTACTGATATATTTTTCTATTGCTTTACCGATTTCATAAAAATATTTCCCCGGCTTCACTGCTTTTATTCCCCGATACATGGCATTTTCTGTACGCCTAACTAAGTATTTTGCTTCTTCGTCTACATTACCAATTAAGTAGGTCTTTGATGTATCTCCATGATAACCGTCCAATTTAACGGTAACATCTATGTTGATAATGTCACCGTCTTTCAAGATTTCCTTTTCAGAGGGAATCCCATGGCATACTACATTGTTTATTGACGTACAAATGCTTTTCGAAAAACCATTGTAATTCAATGGAGCAGATATTGCTCCGTGTTTTTTAGTAAAATTTTCGCAAAGATCATTCAAATATAAAGTAGAAACTCCTTCTTTAACAAAAGAGCTAATATAATTTAGTAGTTTTGCCGCCAATTCTCCTGCTTTTCTCATCATTTTAATATCATATTTATTTTTTATATATATCATCTTTTTTTAGTCCCAATAAAATAATTTTATTATTTTTTATAACAACTCTGCTACAATAAAGTTGCAAATTACCGGTTTTTGAAAAATCCAAACCCTCAAAAAGTCTTTTGATTTTATTTTTCTAAAAGTTTTGACTCGTCGTAGGATATTTTATTCTGCTTTTTATCCTGGTGCCTTTCTAAAGCCAACTGAATCAGTTGGTCAATTAAATCAGGATAAGATATACCGCTCGCTTCCCACAGACGGGGATACATACTAACAGAAGTAAAACCGGGGATGGTATTAATTTCACTTAAATATATTTTATTTTCTTTTTTGCTGACGAAAAAATCTACTCGAGCCATCCCGGCAGCATCAACGGCTTTAAAAGCACGAAGGGCAATCTCTTGAACCTTTCGTGATACTCCATCAGGTAAATCTGCCGGAACAATTAATTGCGTTTCCTTATCTATATATTTTGAATCATAATCATAAAATTCTCCTGCCGGCCTGACTTCTCCCACTACTGAAGCCCGAGGTTCATCATTCCCCAAAACACTGCATTCTATCTCTCTTGCTTCTTCTAATCCCTCTTCAATCAAAATCTTTCTATCATAAGAAGAGGCTAAATCTATGGCTTTCTCCAATTCTTTTTTCTTGTGAACTTTAGTTATCCCTACACTCGAACCTAAATTGGTGGGCTTTACAAAAAGAGGATATTCGAAGTCATCTTGAACTAAAGATAAGATTTTCTCTTTATCTTTTTGCCACTCTTTTCTTTTAATAGTCATCCACTTTAATATGGGTAAATCTCTCTGTTTAAATATTGCCTTCATTAAATCTTTGTCCATAGAAATCGCAGAAGCGGCTACTCCTGCCCCCACATAAGGAATATCCGCTAACTCCAAGAGGCCTTGTATTGTTCCATCCTCTCCATAAGGACCGTGTAATACCGGGAAGATTAGGTCTAATCTTTCTAAAGTCGAGCTTTTATCTAATCTTTGATTATTGTCTATACGGACCAGGGCTCTATCGGAAGGGTCATTCAATAAAATTACTGTGTTCTTCCCTTTGATTTTGCCAGATTGAAGAGCCAGTTCAGAATCCTGGGGAGATATCCATCTGCCTTCTTTGGTTATACCGATGGGTACTACGGTATATTTATCTTTATCTATTGCTTTAATAATTGAGGAGGCGGAACAAAAAGAAACCTCATGTTCTCCCGACCTTCCTCCAAAAATTAATCCTACTTTTATTTTTTTAATTTTCATATTATGCCTTTCTTCCCAATGTTTTTAAATTATCTTTATTTTTCATAAATTTATTGTATAGAAATTTCCTTTTTCCGTAATTCCTAATTCGTGTATAGTATATAGCGAAAAACGAAAAGCGCAAAACGTAAACCCATAGCTCAAAATTTAAAATTTAAATATATTGTTTTATCTATTGGATTTCATCTTTATTATCTCGTATAATATAGCAAAATAAAAAGATAAAGAAGCAAAAACTAAAACTTAAAATTTAGTATTGAGAAAAAAGTTTTACGTTTTGAATTATGGTTTTGCATTTTTAGCTTTAAACTTTTAGTTATATAATGATAACTGTAAACCGAGAACTGAAAACTTATCTTTAATTAGTGAATCGGTCAATTATCTTATCTTGTATCTTGAATTTGTATTTTTAACTAGTTAACCAGGTAACCAACTAACTAGCTAACCAAATTATCTTGTATTTAATACTAACGACTATTCACTATTCACTAACGACTAATTTTAATATCTCTATAGTTCCGTCTTCAATATCTAAATATAGCAGTCTGTTCTGAAATAGATTATCCGGGCGTATGCAATACGCCCCTACTCTTTCTTAGTAGTCTTGTAATTTGCAACTGTTTTTTCTTTCTTCCCTATCCGCTATACGCTGTACGCTATACGCTAGTTTCTATCCGCCCTACACTACTAATATCCTAGTTCTTGGTTTCTATTCTCTTTGCGAGATACAAATAATGCTACTGACTTCTTTCTCCTTCTTCTTCACTATATACTATATACTAAATACTATATACTATTCTTATATTTGTCTTTTAATTTTTCTAATCTTTGCTTAATCTCTTTTTCAAATCCCCTATCGGTAGGAAAATAATATCTCTTACCTTTTAGTTCTTTAGGGAGATGTTCCTGAACAATATATCCATCCTTAAAATTATGGGCATATTTATAACCTTTCCCGTAATCTAAATTTTTCATTAAAGTAGTGGGGGCATTACGAATAACTAAAGGAACCGGCAATGGTCCCCACCTTTTAATGTCTTCCTGGGTAAGTTTATAACCTTTGTAAAGGGCGTTACTCTTGGGTGCACAGGCTAAATAAGTAGCGGTCTGAGCCAAAGCTAAATTTCCTTCGGGCATTCCTAAAAAATGTACTGCCTGCATAGCTGCCACTGCCACCTGTAAGGCCTGGGGGTCAGCATTCCCTATATCTTCCGAGGCAAATCTCACCAGACGCCGGGCAACATAGAGGGGATTTTCTCCGGCTTCAAGCATACGGGCTACCCAGTAGATAGCAGCATCGGGATCTGAATCGCGCATACTTTTATGCAGGGCAGAGATAATATTATAATGTTCTTCCCCGGTCTTATCATAACGCAAGCATCTCTTTTGGACTACCTCTTCGATAATTTTTAAAGTTATGTTTCGTATGCCTTGTGTATCTGGCTTGGTAGTTATCACCGCAAATTCTAAAATATTTAAAGCTATCCGAGCATCTCCATAGGCAAGTTCAATAATAAAATCCAAAACTTTTGGTTCTGATCTCACCTTATATTTTCCCAGACCTTTTTCTTTGTCCGGTAAAGCCTTTTCCAAAATATTTTTCAAGTCTTCCGGAGATAACGGTTCTAATATATAAACAGTAGACCTCGATAAAAGTGGGGAAATAACCTCAAAGGAAGGATTTTCGGTGGTTGCTCCAATTAAGACTATGGTTCCATCTTCCACATAGGGTAAAAAAGCATCCTGCTGGGCTTTATTAAATCTATGAATTTCATCCACAAACAAGATGGTCTTCTGATTGTAATATCTTCTTCTATCCTGGGCTTCTTTGATAATTTTCCTCAAAGCAGGCACACCTGAAACTGCTGCACTGAAAGGAACAAAATGGGTCTTGGTTATTTTAGCGATAATTCTGGCCAAGGTGGTTTTTCCGGAACCGGGTGGACCCCAGAGGATAATCGATTGCAGCTCATCTTTTTCGATAGCCTGGCGTAAAGGTTTCCCCGGGCCAATAATCTTTTCCTGCCCCAAGAAGTCTTCTAATTTTTCCGGCCTGATCCTATCGGCAAGAGGAGCACTACTTAATTTATTTTTTTTCAAAATTATCGAAAAGTTCCATTTTATACCCTAAATTTATTTATTAATTTTCTGTAAAAGCTTTAAACGAAATTTTTCCAAAAGTCTTTTTCAATCTTATCGGGTTTCCCTATGGGATTTTCTTTATCATATTGCCATCTTAAAGGATTATTCTTAATGTATTCGCGAATACAATTTAATTCATTTTCACTTCTTACAACGTGTTCATAATAATTGCGCTGCCATACAGGATTTTCTGGCATATTGCGAAGTTGGTTAATTCTTTTTGTTGTTGCAGATTTAAAACCACGTATTATTGATCCAATGTTTTAACTTGGTGAATGAAACTTATTTGTTGTAGGGGCGTATTGCAATACGCCCCTACTTTTGATAAATAATATTCCATGAAAATGATTAGACATTGTAATATATTCATCTAATTCAACATTGTTTCTAATTTGCGTAGTTTTCATCCATTCGTTTTCGATTATTTTCCCAAATTGATTCAATTCTATTTCGTTGTTAATTATGTCCGATAGTATTCCTTTTTTATGGTAAGTACATATGGTAACAAAATAAGCACCGGGAAGAGAGTAATTATAATTTTTTAATCTAAGAGATTTTCTATTGTTTTTAATATTTCTATCTTCCATGTAATTTTATCATCTTTCCGGGTATTTTAGAAATCCTTTTTAAAGAAAGTATCGAATATATAGTATTGAGTATCGAGTTAAGAAAGAGAAAGAAAAGATAGAAAAAAGTAACATTCTTCTTTTTATCTAACTACCCCGCTAAAGTTTACACTAACCCCCTGTAATCACTTATCCACTTTTTCAAACTCATCTTTTAGAATACCCATTAAGATTACATCATAGTATTTTCCATCATAAAATTGACCTTTTCTTAACCTTCCTTCTTCTTTAAATCCGCATTTCTCATAACAACGTACACCTCTCTGATTATAATCAAAAACTCTAAGATATACTTTGTATAAATTCATCTGATTAAAAGCATGGTCAAGCAGGATTTTTGTGGCATCTGTACCATAACCCTTACCCCAATATTCTTTATTGCCAATTACAATTCCTAATTCTGCATTCCTATTCTTCCAATCAATTTTATGTAAACTAATCTGGCCTATATAATCTCCCTCTTTGGTTTCCATAACCAAATTCTTCTCTGCATCATTATGGCTCATCGCCCTTTCTAAAAACTTTTCCTCTTCTACCCGGGAAACCGGATATAGAAAGGCAGATAAATACTTAGTAACTTCCCGGTCATTTACCCATTTCATTATCTCTTCCAGATCTTTCTTCTCCATAGCTCTTAAATTTACCAATTTTCCTTTAAGCATAATCTTTCCTCCCTAAAATGAACCTTTTGTGCCAGGCACTTTTTTTTATTTAAAAAAAATATAAATTATTTTTTATTATAGCAGGAATTTTAAATTATTTGTAGAAAGTAAATATAGTATCGAGTATATAGTATTGAGTATCGAGTTAAGAAAGCGAAAGAAAAGATAGAAAAAGTAGCATTCTTTTTTCTATCTAACTAGCCCGCTAAAGTTTACACTAACTAAAAAGGAGATTCGTTCAATGGTTAATAAATTAAAAGTAGCTTGCCTTCAAGTAAGCGCAAGAGAGTATGAGGATAGATACGAAAATAAAGAAAATATCTTAAGAATGATTGACAAGGCAGCTGAAAGTCATCCTCAATTAATGGTCTTGCCGGAATGTGTTTATCCGGCCTATTATATTTCTCCACTAATCGTAAAAAATTCCTTAGAATTACAGAAATCGACTTTAGAACTAATTATCGAAGTTAAACAAAGAGCTAAACTGTATAAATGCTATTTAGCCTTGGGAATAGTTGAAACTGACCTAATTGAAAATATTTTTTACAACTCTGCTTTACTTATCAATCCAGAAGGCCAGGAGATAAGCCGCTTCCGAAAATCTTACCTCTGGCATTTTGATACTCGCTGGTTCTGTGCCGGTGAACAATATCCGGTAGTTGAGACTGAATTTGGAAAGGTGGGAATGTTTATCTGTGCTGATGGACGACTCCCTGAAATAGTTCGTTGTTTTAGTTTGCAAGGAGCGGACATTTTGCTTGACCTTACCAACTGGGTCACTTCAGGATTTGAGAAAGAAACCCTAACTAACCCTCAGGTAGAATATATGATTCCAACACGTGCCCTGGAAAACCGAGTGTGGATAATTGCCGCGAATAAAGTGGGGATGGAGGCAAAGAGTATATTATATTGTGGAAAAAGTGCTGTTTTCACACCTGATGGCCAGATAGCCAAAATTGCCTCTTCTTTCCAGGAAGAAATTCTCTTTTATGAAATTTCACTTGAGGAAGCGATAGATAAATCCATTGACAATCAAATAAATATAATCAATGACCGCAAACCGGAACTTTATTCCGAATTGGTTCAACCTACTGATACTTTACCCATCTATTCTATTATGAAAAAAAAGACTAACCCTAAAAATCCGAATCCGCTTACTGCAGTAGTGCAAATAGAATTTGGAGATAATTTTAAAAAATATCTCCAAAAGATAGAATTCTTCATAAATAATTTATTGGAACAGGAAACTAACATTATTATCTTTCCCGAATGTGATTTTATCTTTCCCGAAAAAGGAGAAGAAATCCTCCATAAAGTCAAACAAATGACTAAAGATAAAAAAGCGGTCTGTGCTATTACCTTAGTTGAAAAAGCAGGCGAGTGCTATTACAAAACCACCTTTCTTATCGAATCAGGCAAACTCCGGGGAAAATACAGAAAGACTCATTTGGAAAAAGAAGAAAGGAATCTTTTTTCTTCTGGAGATTTAGGCCTTCCGGTATTTAAAACTTCTTATGGTTACATAGGAGTAATGATGGGTTATGAAGGAATCTTCCCGGAAATATCCCGTACCCTAACCCTTAAGGGGGCAGATTTAATTATCTGGCCCAGTAAATTTAGCAATGACAGACAGATTAATATCTGCCGCAGCAGAGGAGCGGAAAATAAAATATTTATTGCCTGTTCTAATTCCATTTCTCATCAAAGCAATGGTCATAGCCTCTTAGCTTCTCCTTCGGGACAAATATTAACCTCCTGTCTAGGCAAAGCTGAGCAAGCCAGCCTTTCTTCACTTAATCTTTTACTTTCTCGGAATAAGGACATTGTCCCCCATACTAATACTATTTTAAACAGAAAGCCCGAACCGAATTCCTGATTAGCTATCTAACTCTTCTTATATCACTTATTACTGTATTTACGTCCCACATCTTATCTTTATCACTCATCACTCATCACTGTATTTACGTCTCGTATCTTATACTTATTACTCATCACTTATCACTTATTACTGTATTTACGTTAGGGACAATTAATTTTAAGCTTTTTGGCAGGAGGGTGATATTAAATTCCTTTTGACCTTCAATCACTTCACCGCTTACTTGTGCCAGAACAGGTTCTGAAGATTGAATCACTATCTTTTTGGCTCTATAAAAATTTATCCCCTTAATACTTTCATGCGTACCTTTAAATACTTTAGGGATACTCATAAGATATTTGAGTCTTCCCATTTCTTCAACTGTACATATTTCTAACAAACCATCATCTAATATAGCTTCCGGAGTAATTTTAAATCTACCTCCGTAGAACTTTCCATTACTAATAGCAATAAATAGAATTTTAGAATGGATTTCTTGCCCATCGAATTTTATCTTTACATTGTGGTAGCCAAAAGGAGAAAGAAGTTTTTTTATGGTAGCGAAGATATAAACAAATGCACCAAGAATGCGCAAATTGGGGTGTTTGCTTTTCATTTGATTGGCGAGCTGGGCTATCTCTGCATCAAATCCTACCCCAAGGATATTAGCAAAATATGTTTGGCCATCAATTAGCCCTGTATCTATTTTTTTAGTTTTACCTTTAACTAAAATTTTACAAGCTTTAATTGTATCAGAGGGAATACCAGTGCTTTTAATAAAATCATTAGCCCAT
>Ga0255366_10174_pt1 | contig 12689 bp, 8 predicted proteins | sample ANMaggSeSYBR01C4_FD_182086 | JGI IMG/M metagenome (GOLD analysis project Ga0255366, IMG submission 182086) | Sediment cell enrichment communities from methane seep in Santa Monica Basin, California, United Staets - ANME aggregate JGI... | ecosystem: Environmental > Aquatic > Marine > Cold seeps >... | reverse complement strand
CGGCACACCTATTTCAGAGTTAATTGAGGCTGCTGGTGGATTACCTGAGGATACCGGAAAAGTGATCGGTGGTGGCCCCATGATGGGAAAAGCATTGACCTCGCTGGATGTACCTGTAATTAAAGGAACATCTGGAATTCTGATCATGAAAGAGTCGGAATCTTCCAGGGAAACTGTATTAAATTGTATTCGTTGTTCGAAATGCGTTTCGGTTTGTCCGATGGGATTAGAACCTTACCTGCTCGAAAAAGTGATAATGTTTGAAGATTATGAACGGACAGAGCAAGAACGGGTGATGGATTGTATTGAATGTGGTTCTTGTCAATATACATGTCCTGCCAATCGTCCGTTACTCGATTACCTTCGCTTAGGTAAAAATAAAGTAGGACAGATCATGCGTACCCGCTCAAAGAAATAGTAAATAGTACTTAGTATTTAGATTTTATGCCATAGGCATCCCAATGGGAGACATTAGTAATTAGGATTTAGAATTTTAGATATATGAATTTATTCAGAGTTTCAGGTTCCCCGCATATACACACCGATGCATCGGTAAAAAGCATTATGTACGGGGTGATCTATGCCATGATCCCTGCCTTGTTGGTTTCCATCTATTTCTTTGGATTGGATGCAGTAAGAGTGACATTGATTTCAGTAGTTGCATGTTTACTGGTGGAGGCCCTGGTGCAGAAATATTTATTGAAAACCCCGGTCACCATCAATGACGGATCAGCTATAATTACAGGTATATTGCTGGCTTTTAATGTGCCCAGCAATTTGCCCTGGTGGATTATTGTAATAGGTGCCATAGTTTCAATCGGAATTGGGAAGATGTCATTTGGCGGTGTTGGTAAAAATATTTTCAATCCTGCTTTAGTAGGTCGTGTTTTTCTGTTGATCTCCTTTCCGGTTCAAATGACTTCATGGCCGGTTCCCAAACCGTTGATGGGTGAAAGCCTGACTGATGCTATTACAGGTCCTACACCCTTAGGGATCATGAAAGAAGGTCTGGGTGCTGGAAAAACAGTACAGGAGATGATGCCCGAAATTCCAAATTATGTGGAAAACCTGATGACCGGTTTCCAGGGAGGAAGTTTGGGAGAAGTTTCTGCATTGGCCTTGATTTTAGGAGCGATTTATATGTTGGTCCGAAAGATCATTACCTGGCAAACGCCTACTGCCTATATTGGAAGCGTTGTTGTGTTTTCAGGTATTTTATGGTTGATTGATCCTTCGCATTATGTTGACCCATTGTTTCACCTGGTCACTGGAGGTATGATGCTGGGTGTATTTTTTATGGCGACCGATATGGTATCATCACCCATGTCAGGCAAAGGCCAGTTGGTATTTGGTGTTGGCTGTGGGATCCTGACAATATTAATAAGGGTATTTGGCGCTTATCCGGAAGGTGTGTCATTTGCGATTCTTATTATGAATGCATTTGTACCATTGATCGACCGGGGATTTAAACCAAAACGTTTTGGTGAAATTGTAAAAATTAAATAATGACACTTTAGAAATGGCTAAAAAAGAATCATCATTCGTAAATATGGTTGTTACCTTGTTCGTAGTAACCGCCGTAGCAGCATTGGCACTTGGAGGTGTTTATAATGTAACTAAAGAGCCAATAGCAATTGCCAAAAGATTAAAAATTGAAAGGGCGATTGGTGAGGTTTTACCTGAGTTCGATAGCATCATTGAAACTAAAATCCTGCCTGAAGGTGGAAGAGACAGCCTGACTTTTTATAAAGCTACAAACCAGGGTGAAGTTGTTGGTACAGCAATTCGAACCTATACTGATGAAGGTTTTAGCGGGCGTTTCTGGATTATGGTTGGTTTTGTGGATGGAGATGTCATTTCCGGAACTTCCGTTTTGGAACATAAGGAAACACCAGGGTTAGGTGACAAAATGGAGAAGAAAAAATCTTTCAATAAAAAGACCGGGAAATCGTGGAGTGATCAGTTTAATGGAAAAAATCCTATGGATTTTACTTTGAAAGTCACTAAAGATGGCGGTGATGTGGATGCCATTACAGCTGCAACAATTAGTTCAAGAGCATTTTGTGATGCTGCTCAAAGAGCGTATGACGAGCTTAAAAAACAAGGAGGAGAATAATTATGAATCAAGTTCAAAATTTCACTAAAGGATTTATAAAAGACAATCCGGTATTCGTTTTGTTGCTGGGTCTTTGCCCGACGTTAGGGGTAACCACTACAGCCATTAATGGAATTGGAATGGGATTGGCAACCACGTTTGTACTTGTCATGTCAAATCTTGTAGTATCACTTATAAAGAATGCAGTCCCGGATAAAGTTAGAATTCCGGCTTTTATTGTGATTATAGCATCGTTTGTAACGATTGTTGAATTAACAATGCAAGCCTTTACACCAGCCTTGTTTGAAGCTCTTGGATTGTTTATCCCCTTGATCGTTGTCAACTGTATTGTATTAGGCAGGGCTGAAGCATTTGCTTCAAAAAACAACATTGGTTCATCTATTATTGATGGACTTGGAATGGGACTGGGTTTTGCATTTGCATTGGGTTTATTAGGTGCAGTCAGGGAAATATTGGGTAGCGGGGCAATCTTTGACTTTAAGTTTATTGACGGAGATGGAATGCTGGTATTTGTTTTAGCACCAGGGGCTTTTATTGCTCTTGGATATTTGATCGCAATAATGAATAAATTTAAAAAAGCATAAAAAATAATGGGCAGTGGGCAGTTCGCAATAAAAAATTAAAAAAAATAATCAATAGTCAATAGACAATAAGTAGTAGTTAGTAGGCAATTAGAAATAAAAAATAAAAAATGACATACGTAATTATAATCATCGGGGCGATATTTGTAAATAATATTGTATTGAACCAATTTCTAGGTATTTGCCCGTTCATAGGTGTTTCCAAGAAAATTCCCACAGCAATCGGGATGAGTGGTGCTGTATTGTTTGTTTTGACCCTGGCAGTAATTGTAACCTGGTTAATCCAGAATTATGTTTTAAATCCTTTTGGAATACAATTTCTCCAAACCATATTTTTCATCCTGGTGATCGCATCACTGGTACAGATGGTGGAGATCATTCTGAAAAAAGTATCACCTTCTTTGTTCCAGGCTCTGGGTATTTTCCTTCCTTTGATCACAACTAATTGTGCTGTACTGGGTGTTGCCATTCTCACCATTCAAAAAGATTTCACTTTACTTGAAGGTGTTGTATATGCCATTGCCAATGCCATTGGATTTGGTTTGGCCCTGGTGTTATTTTCTGGCATTCGTGAGCATTTGGATTTAATGGAAGTCCCTAAAGAGATGCGGGGCGTACCTATTGCCCTTGTTTCAGCTGGTATTTTGGCACTGGCGTTTATGGGGTTTTCTAATTTGGTTTAGGATTTTTGATGAAGGCCTGCCCGAATACATTCAGGCGGACATCCCTTCAGGAGAGTTTCCGATTTTGCCTTTTTTGTCTTCTGACATTTGTTTGGTGTTTTCCAGTTTGATAATTACTAAACTAAATCCCTCTCCCTACATTATTATACTAAATACTCAATACTATCTATTAACTTCTGACTTCTATCTTCTGACTTCTGACTTCTATCTTCTGTCTCCTGACTTCTGTCTCCTGACTTCTGACTTCTATCTTCTGTCTCCTGACTTCTGTCTCCTGACTTCTATCTTCTGTCTTCTGTCTTATCCCTTTAATCGTTTAACCTTATTTAAATCGAATATAATCAAGGCTTGTAACTAAAAAAATGCCAGAAAAAACTTGATTTTGCAATATTAAATAGTTTAACTTTGGTTACGCAATAATATTAGATTATTAAAAGATTGATTATCAGTAAGTAGTAGTAGGTAATAAAATCTAAAACGATTTAGTAACAATTTATCCTTTGAAAAAAACATCTCTCAACGATATTGCCAAGAGTTTGAATGTTTCCAAAGCACTGGTTTCCTTTGTATTGAATGATCAAGGAGATGAAAAAGGTATCAGTTCCGAAACTCAAAAAAAAGTGCTAAAAAAAGCCAAAGAGTTGAATTATAAGCCAAATCACATTGCACGCGGCTTACGGTTGGGAAAATCCCAAACTATTGGGCTTATTGTGGCCGATATTTCAAATAAATTTTATGCGAAAATTGCGAAACAGATTGAAGTTGTAGCGAGTGAAAATAACTATAATTTATTTTTTTGTAACTCCGATGAAAATCAGGAAAAGGAAGTCGAACTGATTGATATGTTGAAAGAAAGACGGGTAGATGGGATCATCATTTCAACCACGCAAAAGAATACTGCAGTTTTTACCCAGCTGAAAAAGGAAAAATATCCTTTTGTTTTGATCGACCGGAATCTGCCCAAATTATCCGCCAATTTTGTTGGGGTTGATAATTATACCGGAGCATTTCAAGCAACAGAACATTTGATTAGGAATGGATATCAGAAAATCGGGCTGCTAAAAATATCCCCCTCATATTTAAGTACGATCAGAGAAAGAGAACAGGGTTACCGTGATGCATTGAAAAAAAATGGAATGAGAGTCAACAATAAACTTATCAAAACCATTAATTTCTCTGATATCCGGCTAACAGTTAGAGCGGCATTGCGCGAATTAATTCAGCCACCATTCTCAATTGATGCATTGTTTTCAGTGAATAACAATATAACAGTGGCATGCATGGAGTACCTCAACGAAATGAACCTCCGTATTCCACAGGATATGGCCATTGTGAGTTTTGATGATATTGATTTGTTTCGGTTTAGCTATCCCACCATAACTGCTGTTGCCCAACCTGTTGATGAAATTGGCGAAGTGGCAGTTAATATTTTATTAGATGAAATTAACGGGATAAGTCAGGAAAAAAAACAGGTAGCATTGCCTGTAAAATTAATTGAGCGAAGGTCGTGTGGGATATTTGAAAACAACATAGTAAAAAAGTTTTGAAAATAAAAAATAATAACATCATATATTAATAATAGCTGCATGAAAAAAGTTTTACTAAGTCTGACACTTTTACTTTTAAATGTTTTTACGGTCACAGCGCAAGAACGAACTGTCTCTGGCCGGATTACTTCTCCCGAAGATGATTTGGGAATGCCAGGTGTAACAGTTATCATCAAAGGTGCTTTAAAAGGTGCCATAACTGATATGAATGGGAATTTCACCATTTCTGGCATAACGAATACCGACACTCTTGTATTTAGTTATGTGGGTTTTGAAACACAGGAGGTAGTCATTGGCTCTCAAAAGGAAATCAACATTTTATTACAAGTTTCGGCAGCTGAACTGGATGAGTTTGTTGTAACTGCCCTCGGGGTGAAACGTCAAAAACGTGAAATTGGCTATTCCACCGAGAAAATTGACAAGGATGTAGTGGTTCGCTCTAATGCCCCCAACGTGCTTAATGCTATTATTGGTAGATCAGCAGGGGTGCAGGTGTCGCAGGGTGATGGTGTTGAAGGAGGATCAACCCGTGTTACGATCCGGGGAAATAATAGCTTTAACAGACAAAACCAGCCATTAATTGTGGTAGATAATGTCCCCATGGAGAATACATCAGGCCTTGACGATATAGGTAGAGGTGTTGACTGGGGAAACCCACTTTCGGACATTAACCCTTTGGATATTGAGGATTTTTCTGTTTTAAAAGGTGGTGCTGCTTCTGCTTTATACGGTGCAAGGGGAGCTAACGGGGTTATTCTGATCACCACAAAAAGAGGTAAAAAAGGAAAAGGGATTGGTGTTACCTACAACTTTACACATAAAATGATTACACCATACCGGTATAGGGAGATGCAAAATACTTACGGTCATCAAGGGCCAATTTCTTTTACACCACCTGCTTTTCAAATGAATGGCGATACATTATTGTACCCCGGGATTTACGGAACTGATAACCTGATCCTTAACCAGGAAGGCGAAATAGGTTCAACAACTGAAGAATTTGGATATTATGGATCAGCCGTTTCCTGGGGCCCAAAAATGGAAGGACAGATGGTTCAATGGTGGGATGGGGAAATGAGGCCGTATTCACCGCAACCGGATAATTATGAGTCAATTTTTCAAAACGGTTATACCCAAACACATAATATTGCAGCTTCAGGAGGTGGTGAACGCGGTACTATGCGTGTTTCTATTACACGCCAGGATCACAAACCTATTATTGAGAATAGTGATTTCGACCGTACCACTATTAATCTTGGTGCCAGTCTAAAAATATCCAATAAGGTAATGGCCGACCTCTCTTTCTCATACATTAATTTTAACCGCTTGAACAGCCCGATGCTGGGTGAGGAGGCTAACTCTTTCAGTAAAGGGTTTCTATATTCCTGGCCAAGGAGTTATCAGGGTATTGACAAGGAAAACTATGCATTACCTGATGGCACCCGAAACCCGCAGGAAGGTTATCCTTTTTATTATGTCAGCCCTTATTTATGGTGGAATTATTATAACAACAACACCAACCTGCACCGGGATAAATACCTCGGCGCACTTACATTAACTTATGATATAACATCCTGGTTAAATCTGCTGGGACGGGTAGGCAGGGACTTTAACCTGGAACAATCTGAATCCCGCAATAAACCCATTGATTATGTTGGGTTAAAAAACGGACGGTATTCAAATAGCCTAAAAAGATCGTATTCTGATATATATGAATGTTTCCTTACCGCTGATAAGGCAAAGATTTTTAATTCCAAACTAAACATGAAGTTTACCTTAGGCGCCAGCAGATGGGATCATAATTTGTATTATATCGGTGGGCATTCCGGTACATGGTATAATCCCAATATGTACACTTTCTTTAATTTAACCGAAACAACTTATACCACAGATGAAAATGGTAATACCATTGTTGACCAGCCTGGAAATACTGCAGGTAGTATGGTCCCCAGTGAAGGTATTAGCCGTGAGAGGAATAATTCTGTATTTTCTTTCATAAACTTGTCCTGGGATAATTATATCTTTTTAGAATTAACAGGAAGGAACGACTGGTCGTCAACTTTGCCACCTGAAGCCAATTCTTATTTTTATCCTTCTTTTTCATTGAGTTTTATAGCAACCGAAGCATTTAACATCCAGGAAAAAATAAGCTGGCTTAATTTTGTTAAACTACGTGGAGGCATCGCTCAATCTGCCAATGATGCCGACCCCTATCAACTTGATTTTTATTACTCTACCGGAAAATTTGGTGGAGAGCAAACGTCTGCCTATCCGGGTATTATCCCTCCGTTTACTTTAACACCCCAGCGTGTTAATGCATACGAGGCAGGTCTTAATCTGGGATTTTTTGAAAACAAGATTGATTTCGATTTTACCTGGTATTATATGTATTCCTATTCTCAGATTCTTGAAAACCTGCCTGTTCCGGTTTCATCCGGAGCTTCTGGTATTACCATTAATGAAGGGGTGCTTACAAATCAGGGGTTTGAAATTATTTTGAATACAGTTCCGGTACAAACAAGGAATATTTTGTTTAAAACAGGGATCAATCTGTCGAGAAACAGGAACTATGTTGTGAGCCTCGGTGATTATGCTGATATATTGCCTTTGGCTAATATCTGGGATTTAAATGGGCCTGCAATGGCTTTACATGAAGGTGATGAATACGGTACTATTTATGGTTACGATTATTTGTACCATGAGAATGGCCAGCCCATGGTAAATGATGAAGGAACAAAATACCTGATTACTGATACCCGCGTTCCTATTGGAAATTCTTCTCCCGATTTTTTGGCGGGTTGGTATACTGAGTTGCATTTTAAAGGATTTACTTTAACAACCCTTGTTGACACAAAATGGGGAGGGGATATTTATTGTGGTTCCTATGTTATTGGCCTTCAAACAGGTTTGAGTCCGGAAACATTGAAGGAACGTGAGGGCGGCGGCTTGCCTTATACCGATCCCGATGGCAATACCAGCAACATTGGAATTATCCTGGATGGTGTGTATGAAGATGGAACACCAAATGATAAGGTAGTACATTACTATTATAAATATTTACCCAATGCCGGCGGATGGGGTAAATTTATATCTACACCCGGCATTGTTGACGACTCCTGGGTGAAAATGCGTGAAATAGCATTATCTTATACATTTCCACAGAAGTTAATGAGAAAAACAAAAGTTTTTCAAAAACTTACTTTATCAATTGTTGGCCGGGACCTGTTTTATTTTTATTCATCAGTACCCGATAGAATTAATCCGGAAGGTATTATGGGGTCAGGTAATGCACAAGGCTTTGAATGGGCATCACTGCCAGGTACAAGGTCAGTAACTTTTGGAATTTCGGCTTCTTTTTAGGGGGAAGGTTAATAGATATGAGTTAAAGGTTAAAAGATATTAGTGAAGAGTTATTAGTGAATTAAAATAATGAAAAAGCAAAATATCAATAAAATGAAATTATTTCTAAAATTTACCGGATACTGTTTAGTTTTGGTTTTGTTCTTTGTCTCCTGCAAAAAAGATTTTGAAGAGATAAACTACAACCCCCATGGTTTTACTACTGCCAGTAACGGTTCGCTATTCAATAGCATCATTGAGTCGTTGGTTTTAAGTGGTAACGAACAGTTTTATATCAATAATGAAATATTGTATAAACAAACCCAATTAGCTGCTTTAACGAAAGAAGCCTGGGGAAACTTTTCCATTGGAACAGAAAGTATGTGGAACAACTATTATCGAAAAATGCCAAACTTTCGCGAACTTGAAAAAAGGTTCGATGAGATGCCTTCTTCAGGTGAAGTAACAAATATGAAAGCCATGTTAAAAATTGTACTTGCATACAAAACTTTTAAATTAACAGATATTTTTGGAGATATGCCATTTTCAGATGCCGGATATGGATTTGAGGATTTAGAATACCTGCGGCCTAAGTTTGATACACAGGAATCAATCTACAAATATTTATTAGAAGATCTAAAATGGTGCGACGAAAACATCAATGACACAGCAACGGTTCAAGAACCTTTTCCAACATTTTCAGGCTTTGACCGCTTATTTAACGGTGATATGTTGCAATGGCAAAAACTGGCCAATTCGCTAAGGATGCGATATGCTATGCGTATGAGTGAAAAAGAACCCGAACTTGCCGGTGAAATTATCCTTGATATCATTGAAAATGAAAGGCCTCTGTTTCTCGGATATGATTTTATAACTTATGTAGGTGAAAGTGCTTGTATCTGGCCTTCAAGCATGGGATTTAAAAATACAAGTTTAAACTGGTCCTTCCGTGAGCACAACAACCTGCGTATGGGTTCCAATATCTGGCACCAGCTTTCTGTGAATGACAGTATAAACGGCGATGAGATTTTTGATCCGCGTGCATATATATTCTTCGAAGGCAATAATGCAAATGAGTGGGTTACTTTTCCGCAAATACCTGAACCAGGCACCCCCATTTCCGGTGGTATTCCTTATGGTTCGCATCGTGACCAGTCAGGGGCATTTCAGATAAAAGGAGAAACCTGTATTTATTCCCCCTTCAATTATTTTGTAATAAGAGATGAGGATTTTATGCCTATTCCAATGATCACCGGCTCTGAAATCCACTTTATCCTTGCCGAAGCATATTTTAGAGGTATCGGCCTTCTACAGGATCAGTCCCTGGCTGATATTGAATATATGAATGGGATAAATTCCTCTGTTGAATGGTGGATGGGTGTTGCCAGCAATTCCAAATTACCATCATCAGGAATGACATTTCCTGAAATGATTGATATTCCGGATTACCTTAATTCATCCAGTGTGCTCAATGTTTTTGGATCATGGAATGCCACATCGGATGAAGAAAAATTAAAGTTTATTTATACTCAAAGATGGCTTGATGCTTTCAGGCAACCCTGGGAAGCTTATGCATTGGCACGACGAACAGGAATGACCCCAAGAGAAGGCGATCCCATCAATCATTTCAGGTTGCCATATCCTACTTCTGAAGTGGAATATAATTCTGCAAACTGGGTAGAAGCAATTGGCAATCAGGGAGGTGGCGATACACCGGAATTTAAGATTTGGTGGATACCGTAGGGAAGTTAAAAGGAAAAAGTTAAATGAAATAAAAAAAATAATGAAACGGAAAATGCAGGATGCTCTTTGCCATGTGCTCCAAGCTCCATGCAAATAAACGAAACAACTAACATTACATTATAAACAATTAAAACTAATCATCATGAAAAATCTTAACAAAGTACTTCAAATTTCGCTGCTGTTCTTAATTTTTTTGCAGCCAGTTTTTTTAATCTCTCAATCAAATCAATACCTGCATTTCGATAAGGTAGATGATTACGTGATCTTGAACGGTGCCGGCCAGTATATACCAGGTGGAAATGAATTATCCATAACCGGGTGGTTTTTCTGCGATGCATTAAGCTATGGCCAGGGGTATATGGGTTTCAGGTCCGGTTCAGGGGATGGTGAATTTTATTTAATTCAATTGAGTAACGGTGTTATGGAATGCCGCTTGAAAAGTACCACTGGCCTCCATGAATATGTAGCTCCTGCCAATACTGCTATTCCACAAATTTGGCAGCATATTGCATGGGTGTATGATGGCAGTGCAATATTACTATATGTGAACGGTGTATTAAATGGCAGTTCTACTGCTTCCGGCCAGTTTTCAAATCCTGATGTACCTTTTGGAATAGGCAAAAGCCTCCTCGGAGGTTTTAATTTTGTTTTCGGTGGCAGGATAGATGAGGTCTCGGTTTGGGATAAAGGTTTAACCCAGAACGAAATTCAGGATATGATGGATAATGAGTTAACCGGGAATGAAGACAATTTACAATTGTACTATAAGTTTAATCAGGGTGAGCCGGGCGGTAATAATACAGCAATCACACATCTAATTTGTGAAATTGGCAACGGAGAAAGGGACGCAGAATTATTGAATTTTGCGCTTACCGGTGAAACATCTAATTTTAACGGTACACTTAATCCCGGGTACCAGGCTATATCTTTTCCACAAATAGCACATCACCTGACAACAGATCCTCCATTTGAGCTGGAAGCTACTGCTACTTCAGGCCTTGACGTTCTTTTTGAAGTGATCTCAGGCCCTGCAACCCTTGATGGCATTATGTTGACTCTTACCGGTGATCCGGGAGAAGTTGTAATTGAAGCTACACAACCAGGTAATGCACAATTTGATCCGGCTGATCCTGTCCAAAATACTTTCCAGGTCCTTGATCCCACTACACACGTTCCTGAAATAGACCCTAGAAGCCCATTAGCCGGGGATGTATATGTTCCCGACCTTGGATATATCCAACTCGCTACTATTACCACGATTGATTATCCTGAGTTGTTTTGGATCACAAATGTAGAATTTAGCATTAATGGCCAATCGTTCGAACCAACCAACTGGGGCGATGGCTATTATTCGGGGTGGTGGCCGGTACCTTCTTATGGGAATTATACGCTAACCATTACAGCTACAAATAATTACGGTTCATCTGCCACAGAAACGGTTAATATTAATATTGTTAGCGATGCTGTTGATATAGAGGTACTGGCTGTAGATAGTGTTTGGTTAAATACCTCTACTCCTTCTGTTGTTGTTGATGCTGAATTGCCATCCTACATGGGAGCTTTTGACCAAATAACAGCCACCCTTGAATTAAGTTGCCCCACCGGTGGTTGTGGTGAATGGGACAGGGTAGCAAGTGTAGATGCCCGGGGCCATGATGGTAGATGGTTTGAAATTATCCGCTATATTACACCCTATGGGGTACCTTGTTCGCATACCATAGATTTGACAGATTATATGTCGGTTTTACAGGGGAAAGTTTCTTTCAGGGTGAATTGTGGTACTTTGGATAATGGATATTTGTGGAGCCTGACATTAAATTACAGTGAAGGGTCGCCGCAACATAATTACAGTAACATTGAAAATATTTGGTGGGATACATATCAGTTTGGCGATTATGCCAATTTGCAGCCTGTCGAGGATGTTAATTATATTTTTCCCGAGAATGCTGAGGCTTCCACATTAAAACTTGTTTCAACAGGCCATGGCTGGGGAAACCTTAATACGGGTAACGCAGCCGAGTTTTATGAAGCCACCCACCATATCTGGGTAAACGGTGAAGAAACTTTTGAGCAATATAATTGGTACGTTTGTAATCCTAACCCTGACGGATGCCAACCCCAAAACGGAACCTGGTATCACAACCGTGCCGGGTGGTGCCCTGGTGCTATTGCCCAATGGTTTGATTATAACATGACACCTTATATCGAGGATGAAAACATTGACCTGGGTTATGTGTTTTATGAGGATTATGTAGATTACTGCCACCCCAACCACCCTGATTGTGTTACGGGTGTAACCTGCAGTGATTGCGATGCCGGTTTTAACCCCCATTTTCCCGTAGCCTGTAACCTTGTTGTTTTTTCCGATAGCCCTATTGACAATGGTTTTATTGTTTCCATTGATGAAAACTATTACAACATTGGGTCATATATTACATTATTTCCCAACCCATCCAATGGGATAATGGAACTTTCATTTCATGGTAAAGCCGCCTTTGGAAAAGCTGATGTTCGTCTGATGAATATTACTGGAAATATAATGGCACGGTTTGAATGGCATGGTGAATCCAAAACATTGAACTTTTCTGATTTATCAAAAGGGGTTTATTTTCTCAAGATAGAAGTAAATGGGACCACAGAAGTACGCAAAATTGTGATTCAGTAACAAATGTTGTTAATG
>Ga0255366_10173_pt1 | contig 12729 bp, 6 predicted proteins | sample ANMaggSeSYBR01C4_FD_182086 | JGI IMG/M metagenome (GOLD analysis project Ga0255366, IMG submission 182086) | Sediment cell enrichment communities from methane seep in Santa Monica Basin, California, United Staets - ANME aggregate JGI... | ecosystem: Environmental > Aquatic > Marine > Cold seeps >... | reverse complement strand
CAGTTTTCATCCCATAACCCAGATTATCAAATCATGGGCAGGTATAAAAGAGAATGACTCTGCAACAGTCGCAGTAACCAAGCTGCAAAGAGGAATACAACGTGTTTATGATGAAGCTTTTGATGAAATATTCCCCTTCATTGCCACCATGATGGGCTACCGCCTAGAAGGTAAAGCAAAAGAACGTACTGAAGGTATTGAGGGTGATGCCCTCGAAAACCTGATACTGAAAAATTTGCGCGACCTTATTTCCAGGGCTGCATCAATACGCCCATTAGTTATAGTAATAGAAGATGCACATTGGTCAGACATTTCTTCCATCATCTTTTTGGAATCACTAACCAAACTTACCCGAAAACACCGCATATTATTTGTAAATGTATTCAGGCCGGGATATAAAGAAACGGGAGAACGAATCAGAATATACATTGACAAAAATCTGAAACAACATAGCTTCGAAATCAATATAGGGCCATTAACCCAACCGCAATCGGATGAACTAATTAACAATCTGCTAAATCATATAAATCTTCCAAAGGAGATCAACGATCTTATCATTGAAAGAGCTGCGGGCAATCCCTTTTTTATCGAGGAAGTTATCCGTTCATTTATTGATGAAGGATTGATAGAAATAAAAGATAATAATTTTGTCCTCACTGAAAATATTAAATACGCCAATATTCCGGAAACCATTGATAATGTTTTATTATCGAGGATCGACCGCCTGGATGAAAAAACCAAAGACCTGCTGAAAACTGCTTCTGTGATCGGGAGGAACTTTTATTACAAAGTTTTGGAAGAGGCTGCCATGACAATCGAGGAAATGGATAGCAAGCTGGAATATCTGAAAGACGTACAGTTAATAAACGAACGAAAGCAGAAAGACGAAGTAGAATTCCTGTTTAAACATGCTTTGGCGCAGCAGGCCACCTACGAATCGATAGTAGAAAAAACAAAAAAAGACCTGCATCTGAAAATTGCCGGATCCATCGAAAAAGTCTTTGCCGGACGTATTCATGAGTTTTACGGAATGCTGGCACATCATTATAGTAAGGCCGGCTAGCAGGAAAAAACAGAAGAGTATCTTATAAAAGCAGGCGATGAATCCATGAAATCCGGGGCATCTTCAGAAGCAGTTAATTTCTTGAAAAAAGCCCTGGAAATTCATCTTCAGATTAACAGGGATAATCCTGACCGGCAAAAGGTTGTTGACTTGCGGGAAAAACTTGCCTTTTCTTTGTTTGCCACAGGACAATATAAGGAAGCATGTGAATATTTTGATAAGGTTTATGCTTTTTACAGGAAACCAATTCCCCAGGCCGGACTGCGCAAAATACTTGATACTACTTATAATTTTTTACTGCTGTTGAATATTCTATATTTCTATAGTGGCAGGTCCAAACGTGAAGCCGGTGAGATTGAAATAAAGCTAATGAAAGTCATATTCAATAAAGGACGAGCTATGACTTCTTTTGATCCGGTAAGGATTTTTGAATCTTTTTATGCTACAAGGCTTATCAGCAGGTATAGGTTTCCGGGCAATGAAGTTCAAATGTTTGCTACCGTTAGAGCTATTTTTTTCTGGTCAGGAAAATTAATTAAGCTTGGTTACAAGATTCTGGCTTTTGGAGAGAAGCAGATAAAAGATCAGGATAAAACCGGATGGCTCTACATTAATTACCTTCAACCTCACTATTCCCATGTTGCAGGTCGCATAACCGAGTACCGGGATGAAGAAAAAGTATATAAGCTAGCTATTCAGATAGGGGAATACTGGCCTGCAACAATGTACTATCTGTTTACCGGTTTGAATACTATAGAGTTGGGTAAGGAAAAACTTGTTTTAAATTATTTAAATCGCCTGAGAAGCTTAAGCGAAGTGTTTGATGATGATTTTCCGGAAGTGCAACATTACCGGGTAAAGTCGGCCTTGTGCATTAAATTCCACAAGATGGAAGAGGTACTTAAAGTTACAGATGAAGCCATCGAATTTGCAAAAAAATCTGATCATATTGTGCAGTTGCTTATGATTTATTGTTTCCGCTCAATGGCTTTTTCCATACTGCAGAAGTATGAAGAAGCCAGGAAAAATCTTTATGAAGCGGAAAAGCTTTTAAAAGGATTCAGGATTCCGTCCGGAGTTGTTAAATGCCTTATTGCAAAATGTAATATTGAAATTCCTGAATTAAAAAATCAACCGGCTGAAAAAAGAGACGGGAAAATACTATTGGAAGCTACAAAGGAATTAATAAAGAACTCGAAAAAATACATCTGTAATCTTACCGAATCATATCGGTTACGTGCTGTAGTTTTCTGGCTTTTGAATAAGCCTAACAATACCCTGCGAAATTTTGAAAAATCCATAAAAGCTGCAATAAGCTTTGGCGGCAACCTGGAATTGTCGCGAACCTACTTTGAGACCGGCAAATTCCTGCGTGATCCGAAGAACAAAAAAGAAAGAATTAATGATATGAACGGAACAGAGTGCCTGATGAAAGCGAAATCCATGTTTGAGGAGATGAATTTGCAATGGGATTTGGAGGAGTATGAAAAGTTTATGGAAAGTTAAAAGTTACCAGTATGCAGTAAGCAGTTGGCAAGTAGTAAAACCTGCCAGGCGTTTTTGTAATGTTTTTATACTAATGGAATACTTGTTGGATAAAAATTTATAGGTTTGATTTTGATGCGAATATTCCAGCCAAATTTTTTGGCCTGTTGCTATAGAAGTAAGCCTTTTTTGATTATTGAAAATTCGCTTGCAAGCGTTGCATTTATATCGTTGAAACCCCACTCTTTTTCCATATTTTCGGGTCTTATAAGTATGACAAAAAGGACACTTTTTTTAGTCATTTTTATAATAAAATAAAAAACACCTTCTACATAATTGTAAATCAGTAAATAAACCCCCAAAATAGCAACCTTAATTTACAATTACTCCAAAAGTGCTAATTTGCCAAACCCCAGATAACATGATGTATTGCATTTAACATAGTTAAAATATTATTATATTTGCAAAATAACTAAGTTAATTACTATGTATGCAAGGAGTTTAACTCAGGAAATCTTAAATAAGATTCAAACCAGGGAAATTATATTTCTTCTTGGTACCAGGCAAACCGGGAAAACTACACTTACAAAACTTATTGCTAAAGCATCCGGTTTTGACATAGATCATATCTTTTATTTCGATTTTGAAGATAAAGAGTACAGGTCATTATTCAACTTGAAGGAGTCGGGTGTAAAAACGATAAACAACGTGCTTCAAATTGAAGGTGTAAAAACTGATGAAAACAATCTGTTGATTTTCGATGAAATTCAGCTTTTAGATGACCCATCAAATCTTCTAAAATTATTTTATGATCATTTCCCGAAATTAAAAGTTATTGCAACAGGTTCATCAAGTCTAAAGATCAAACATAAATTTTCCGACTCACTTGCCGGGCGAAAATCAATTTATTATGTCGAACCTTTGAATTTTGAAGAATTTTTACTGTTTAAGGGAGAGGATAAACTTTTAAAAATAAGGGAATTGTTTTTTTATGAAAAAAATAAAGGTTCATTAAAAAAAATTATTGAAAGCCAACAACAAAAATTTATCAACTCTTTCGAAGAATATCTGATTTATGGTGGTTACCCCGAAGTTACACTGCTTAATGCAAAAAAGGACAAAGTCGAAAAACTGCATAGTATAGCCGATTCGTATATTAAAAAAGATATTCGTGATATTGCAAGAATTGAAAACATTGGAGCCTACAACAATCTGCTGAAATATCTTTCGGTAAATACCGGGAATTTGTTAAATGTATCTTCTACTGCGAATACAATCGGGATATCATCTGCAACAGTAATGAAATATATAAATCTGTTAAAAGAAACTTTCATTATTGATGAATTGCCCCCTTTTTTCCTTAACAAAAATAAAGAGGTATCAAAAAATAAAAAAGTTTATTTCAAGGATAACGGAATCAGGAACTTGCAACTTAAGAATTTTAACACACTGGATTTGCGTGCAGATGCAGGTATTTTGTATGAAAATTATGTATTTAATGCAATGACAAAAGAGCATGATATTCTAATTAACAATTATTTTTACAGAACTCAGTCAAAAACCGAAATTGATTTTCTTTCAGAAAAAGAAGGTGAAATTTTGTTAGTTGAGGTTAAATCTGGAAGATTTAATAAAAAACCAAAAGCATTGTTTGAGTTTGAAAAAAAATACAAACATGAATTTTTAAAAATCAGGAAAGCTGTTGTTAATCAGTCTTACTATGATTTCACAGGCAACCTAGATTTCATCCCGGCTTATCTTTTGTAGGTTAGAACCCAAAACTCGAAACTCTGAACTATAACTTCAAACTTTAAACTTCGAACTCCAAACTTCCCATTACGTTTATCCAAAAAACCCATACGTTTTTACATTTTCCTTAAGCGTAATTGTATCCTTCTCCTTTTTGCCTTTTCAGCATTGTAAATTTGATATTTCAAATTGAGAATTAAATTAAACACTAACTTTTAAAAATGGAGGTTTTTATGAAAACAAAAATGTTACTACAGACAACAGGGTTAACCATTATGATTATGCTGTTAACCACACTCTACTCAAATGCCCAGATACCAATACAGGGGCTCGCTGTGGACTATGAGGGTATCGCATGCTGGAATGCCGATGGCAGTGGCCCGGAACCTGCTGCAACCGGACATATACATCCTTTCGGGTATGACAGCTCACTTTATTATTGTGCATCAAGGGATTATGTTGATACCAATCCTGATGCTGCATTGTGTCATTTTTTGGATGATATTACTGGATTCCCTCTTTTTGTTCAGGCTTTAACTGATAACGGCTTTACAGCCGGGCAAGTTAAAATTAAAACCGGCTTGTTTGACATGAAAGATGATATTGAGGAAGAAGATTGGTTCACTTTTAATGATATGCATTATTTTAATTACTACGACGGGTATTACCACATTGAATTAAATGGTGAGCCCATGATTTCCGGTTATATCAATTACTTCAATATCCATATTGAATCAACCGGTTCTTTCTGGCAATTCGAAACAAATTTTACTCTTCCCTTTGACGCTTCTGCAAACAGTTCTATGGAAGTCCAGGAAGTTGCATCAGCCTTTATAACTGATATGGATGGTGAGGAGTTGAGATTTGTTGTTGATAACTGTCCATCGACAGGTATAACTTTTAACGACAATGGCAGAGAAGGGTATTATTTTGAAGTTGTTTCCGGATACCTTGAAAAAGGTTTGCCTGAACTACCCTATGTTGGACTTGCTGCTGACCATGAGGGCATTGCCGTTTGGGATGCCGATGGCTCTGGCCCCGAAGCAGAAGCTTCCGGCCATACTTTTAACTATGGTGGTTATACCTACCACACGAGTTATTATATAGCTTCCCGCGATTATGACGGAATAGATACAGATCCCAATGCAGCTTTATGCCATTTTACAGAAAATGCAATAGGTTTTCCTAACCTGGAAATTCAGTTGGCTTACAGGGGTTTTACCATGGACCAGTTAAAAGTAAAATCTACCATCGCAACACTGGGCAATAACATTGAAGGGGAAGACTGGGGCCTGAATGGAAGTATCTACTGGTATAATTTTTATGGAAACACGGGAATTTTTGAAATCGCCGGAGAGCCCATCCTCGAGTATGTTGTAGATACCAATTTTTCCTTTCAGGATTTGAATACTAATGATAACTGGGAGAGCAATATGACTTATTGTAAGGTAGTTGACATCTCAGCCAATGCATCAAGCGATGCGCAATATGTAGCTGCTTCATTTTTGAAAGACCTCGGTGGGCATTCCCTTGGTTCATATATGGAAGGATACTATGTTGGCGGCATGATCACTACAAATGGAAGAGATGGTGTTTTCCATGAAATAGAAAGTGGGAGATTGTCAGCAAAACTACCAGCCGGAACACATATCTGGGAAAATGAAATTAGCGGCACCTGGGATATTCATGGTTCTCCATACATCGTAATGGGTTCCCTTAATGTTCCCGATGGGGAAATACTTGTCATAGATTCCGGTGTTGTGGTTAAATTCAATACTACTGAAATATTTATGATAGATGGTTGTATTTTAGCAGAAGGCACAGAACAGAATCCCATTCTTTTTACCGCTTACGACAATTCGGTAAGATGGGGTGGATTGGGTTGGGATGAAACTCCTGTTACAAATGACACCTCTAAATTTAAGCATTGCATTTTCGAATATGCTTATGGTTACGGAACAGAATATGGCTTCAATTGCGGTGGTGCAATCGCTATTAATATGGTTGATAAAATAAAGATTACAAATTGTCTTTTCAGGCATAACCTCGCAGATAAGTTTACTGGAAATAACCCTGCCGGTGGTGCAATTGTTTTGGGTAAAAGTTCCATCCATATCTCACATTGTATATTTCATGATAATGCAGGAAGCTGGGGCGGAGCATTGGCTATATGTGATAATTCGAATCCGGTAATTGATAATTGTTTATTCTATAATAATGAAGCAACATATATTGGAGGCGGTGGTGGTGCAGTATTGGTCTGGACTGATTGTGATCCACATTTTATGAATTGTACTTTTGCTGACAATCATGCAGCAGATGCCGGAGGGGCAGTTGAGTTGGAATTTGGAGGAACTTCAACATTTACCAATTGTATATTCTGGGGGAATAAAGCAGATGTTACCGCAAATCAGATCAGTGTCTGGGATCCGAATATTAGTTTTCTGAATGTCTATTATTGTGATGTTGAAGATGGTTTGAATGGTATTACTTCAGGATTCCAGGGAGATTACCTTTATAATATTGAAGAAGACCCTGAGTTTATGGGACCGGAAGAAGATTTTCCTTATGCTCTCAGCGGTGGCTCACCATGCATAAATTACGGAACACTCGACCCGCTTTATATACCAGCAGGCTGGGTTTGCCCCGAATTTTGCCTATGTGGTAATTCACGTGTTTATGGTTACAAAATTGATCTTGGATGTTATGAGAGTTTAATTACAGGTTACAATGAGTTTGAGAACCATGGAGCTTTCTCAGTCAATATTTTCCCCAATCCGATCAATTCTCAGCCAACAATTGAAATTTATCTAAAAAATAGTGGTCTGGTTAATATTTCAATATTGGATATTCATGGAAGGGTAGTAACTGAACTCCAAAAAGGTGAAATGCAAAGCGGAAAAAACCAACTGACATGGAATGCAGAAAATATTTCTGCCGGAATTTATTTCTGCCGCTTGCAGACAGGAAACGATCTAATGACCAGGAAAGTAATTAAACTAAATTAAACCAATAATTAATTAACCAAAAGCCATTTATTATAAGGGTCACAATTCTAAAGTAATTGTGGCCCTTTTTTACCCCATCATATCAATCTGAAGCGAACTTAAATTTTTATAAATGCCATCTTCGAGTGCAAGCAATTCCTCGTGTGTGCCCGATTCTTTCACTTCACCTTTATCAATTACAATGATCTTATTGGCATTATGGATTGTGGAAAGTCGATGCGCAATGACGATGGATGTGCGGCCTTCCATTAATTTTTGGAGGGCTTCCTGTACCAATCGTTCCGACTCTGAATCAAGGGAACTGGTGGCTTCGTCCAAAATTAAAATGGCCGGGTCTTTTAAAATAGCTCGTGCTATGGCAATCCGCTGTCGTTGACCTCCTGAGAGCTGAACACCACGTTCTCCAACTAGGGTATTTAATCCTTCAGGGAAATTACTTATGAATTCCATGGCATTGGCCTGCCTGGCTGCCTGGATGATTTCCTCCTCGGCAGCCCCGGGTTTACCATATTCAATATTTTCCCGGATTGATCCACCAAACAATAGCACTTCCTGCGGAACGATGGCCATATTGCTTCTTAATTCTGCCAAATCATAATCCTTTATTTTTTTTCCATCAATCTGGATTTCACCTGTTGCAGGATCATAAAACCTCAGCAATAATGCAGTAATTGTACTTTTACCGGCACCCGAAGGACCAACCAGTGCTACTTGTTCGCCCTTATTAACAGAGAAAGTAATATCAGATAATACGGTAACATCCTGACGAGTAGGATAAACAAATGAAACATGTTTAAATTCCACCTTGCCTGTACAGCAGGATGTTTTTTTGTGGGTTTTAAAATCAAGAGGTTCCGGTTCCTCATCAAGGATGTCAATCAGGTTTTCTGTTGCACCAATAGCCTTTTGAATTTGTGAATACAAATCTGCCATTCCACTAATAGAACCTGCGATAAACACCGTGTATAATACAAATTTAAATAAGTCGCCGGATGTCATTCCCTCACCCTGGTTCACCAAATATACACCATACCAGATGACACCGGTAATGGAACCAAACATGGCAAAAAAGATGAACGAAACAAACAAACCCCTGTATTTTGCCCCTTTTAATGCAATATCAATTACTTCGTCGGTTTTTTTCTTGTACCTGAAAATTTCAAAAGCTTCATTGGCAAAAGCTTTTACATTTGTAATTGCCTGTAAGGTTTCTTCGACGATAGTATTTGATTCGGCTACTTTATCCTGCGTTTTTTTGGAAATTTTTCGGATATACGTTCCAAATATCCGCGCTATAATGGCAACCACCGGTACAAAGGCAAGCATAAACAATGTCAGGCGAGGTGAAATAATAGTCAGTAAGGTGATTCCCCCAATAATGATTACGACCTGCCGGATAAATTGAGCCAATGTAGTGGTAAAGGTTTCCTGCAATAAAGCTATATCAGCTGAAATTCTGCTGTTCAATTCACCAACCCGTCTGCTTGAGAAAAACACCATGGGAAGTGTGATAAGGTGATTGTAAGTTGTTTGCCTGAGTAGCGCTAATGTTTTTTGAGTTACAACAGCAAATAAATAGATCCTGAAATATGAGAATACTGCAGTTGCAGCAAAAACAGCCAGTAATATAATTCCGATCTGATTGATTGAATCCAGGGTTCCTTTATTAGCGGAATCCAATAAGTCACCTAATAGCATGGGAAAAATGAGCGTAGTTAGGCTGGAGAGAAGCAGGAATATTAAACCTACAGCAAATGTCCCTTGTTGAGGTTTTACAAAACGGAATAACCGGATCAGTCTTTTTAATCCTTGTCCGGTTATTTTCTTTTTTGGGGTATCTCGTTCCGATGATATATTTTCATGTCGTGCCATATGTTTCTTTCAACAAAGGTAGACAATCGGTAGCGGGGAATGTTCATTTGGATTAATAATTAAAAAAGAAAAAATAATATGGGTTGCCCACCTTTTAAAGGTTAGCAACCCTTTTATTAAAGTTAATCTTCAAAGATAAGTGTGGTGGTTCCGTCCAATATCTCATCAGTTATGTCTTCATAGAGCTTCAAATATTTCTTGTGATATTCCTGAGATTGTGTTTTGCCATTTACTTCAAGCTTATTAGCTGATAACCTGAATGACAGATCATTAGTCTCATTATTGATCAAGCCGTCTTTAATAAGTTCAGATCTAATCCTGGATTCGAGTATTTGAGCTTCCATTTCCAACAGTCTAATATTTTTTAACTCTTCAATCTGATCCGCTAAATTGTCTTCTATTAACTCAAATTGGTCGGCCAGCTGATCTTCAATAAGTTCAAATTGTTCAATCATCTCAACCTCCATTAATGCTTTTTCTATTTCATGTAATTTTAAGACATCTTCGTGTAAATCTAAAGAGATATCAAATTGTTCATCAATTGACCATTTTTCAAATTCTTCAAATATTCCTTCAAGCATTTCAGCAGAAAACTGTTCTTGAAAATCCGGGATGTCGAAATCAATATTATCCATATAAAGTTCTGCCAATGCTAATGCTTTTGCATATTCACCTTCGGCTATGGTCCATGCTTCAATATCTTTCAAATCTTTGGTCTTGGCCATCGCCTCATAATAATCCACCATCGCTTTATTATATGCTTTGCTTGCTTTATCCATATTTACCTGGGCTCTTTCCAATTCTTTCTGCAATTCTTTTTCTTTATCAATATCCTTGTCCATTTCTAAGTCTACATCCACATCTACATCAGCATCAATATCCTTTTCTTTTTTTACTTTTTTGGTTGAATCGGGTATTGGAAAAGATTGAATAATATCAGTCTTTTGATCTTCCATAATAATTCTGCTATTTTCTTCAGAATATTGATCACCAGTTGTTGATAATAGTGTTACACTTGTGTAATTTTCATAATTTTGAAATCCTGCCGGTAAATCTGATGATGTCGGAGAAAATGCTGAGAATGTTGTCATTATGGCAACTCCGGCCAGCAATATTAATATGCCTGCCGATCCACTTATTTTTCCATGGGTTGTTTTTTTAATTGTTTTCATACGCTTTATCCTTTTTAAAAGTTGATGATTGTTTTTAAATAAAGCGGCCGCAATATATCTAGGTTTTTGATTCAATTCCTGTAAGTTTAATAATGCATTTTGAAGTGACGATGATTCTCCGCATGTTTTAATAGTCAGGTCATCGCAACAGTTTTCTCTCTCATCATTCATCATTGATGATATCCACCATGTAACCGGATGATAGAAAAATATAACTTCAATAAACGATTTGATCAGGTTGATAAGGTAGTCGTTTCGTTTAATGTGAGCCAGTTCATGTGTGATAATTGCCTCTACCTGGTCGTAAGGTAAAGCGGTCAGCATTCCAACAGGTAAAAGAATTATCGGTTTTAAATGTCCGATTACCATTGGAATTTGAATAACTGTAGATTCAGCCATTCGAATGACCTTATTGATCCGGAGTTTGTATTTGAGATCAATTAATCTGTTTTTCCATTCATTATTTAGAGGAAGCAAGTTCCGTTTTTTTAATCGATGTGTGTGCCAATAACCTCCTGCAAATCGAATATTAAAAAGAAGTAATCCAGTTAACCATAAACTAACAATTAGTCCAATGTTAGTTGTGATATATTGGCTGATTATTGCTGGTATAGATTGATTTAATCCGGAGTAAAAGCCAGCCGGATCAAGATGGTTTACTTGTATTGCATTAAATTCTTCGTGGTAAGGAAAATCTTCAGCATAACCAATGGAATTTTCAGAACTATAGTAGGTGAAAAAAGTCATTACAGAAACAGCTATAATCAGGATTAAAGCTGAAGCAGAAAGCCAGTACCTGGAATTTGCTGATAGATTTTTATACAGGAAGACCAGTATTTTCAAACATAAGCCAATCAATAAAATTTGCCAAATTGAATGGATCAATGTCCAGCCAATGGTGTGAACTATATCTACACTTACCAGTGATTCAATAAAATTCATGATTCACCTCCTTCCAATGACGAGATATATCTTTTAATTTCTTCTAATTCTTCCTTCGTAGCTTTGTGATTTCCTAAAGCTTGCATGACAAGATTTGATGCCGAACCACTAAATACACCATTTAACAATTTATCAAGAAGCTGCCGTTGAGCAGCTTTTTGCTCAACAGCAGCTGAATAAATATGGTTGCGGCCATCTTTAATTCTTGTTACCAGACCTTTTTCGGCCATGATCTGCATAATTTTAAGTGTTGTTGTATATCCGGTGTTTCTGGTTTTATTCAATTGATCATTAATCTCTCTAACAGAGCTGGGACCTAATTTCCATAACAATTGTAAAATTACCAGTTCTGCTTCTGTATGTTTTATTTTTGGCTTTGCCATAAGTAAATGTTTGACAAGAATATTTTAATAACGCAAAGTTAATACGAAATATTTCGTAATTCCAAATTAATTACGAAAAACTTCGTAATTTTAACAAGATTTAACACATACTAGGATTATTAACGGTTGAACAACTTACCGTTTTATCTGAAACTTGCTGGAAATAATTTGCCTATCTTGTATTAAGGAAAGGATATATAGCCCATTTACTAAATTTGAAATATCTATATTTTTCATGCTTGCTGCTTCATTTCCCATTTCCTTCAAGACTTTTTTACCATACATATTTGAAATACTTATTTCCCAGTTTTTTACATCAGATGGTAAATTGGTAATTGAAATGAATTTACTTGTCGGATTTGGATAGATTTTAATTTGATTTGTTGAAGTATATTCCTGGGTGCCAATTGTAGGTTCATAAATATTAATTAAAAACTCAGGATGATCAATAAATGGATTGCGATTATTCTGATAAGAGTAAATCACTTCGTTGCGATTGATCTCAAAATCATCAGGCGGATCTTGCTGGTGCCAGTCATACAAAGTTGAAAATTTACCATGTTCAGGATTGGGTGATGTATTTACCCAGTCAACTACTTCCAGGTCGGGTTCTCCACCATCACCTTCATACCTGACCTCCATATAAAATATCATACGTGCTACATCTCCTTTTACTTCATCCCGGGGTTCCCATGTATATTCAGTATAATAACAACCAGTTGCCTCAGGATGCTGAACCCCTCCATTATCAAAATCTTTATTTCCTCTGGCACTGTTAACTGATGCATCTGTTGGACGGATGTGATGGGCATCGGTCCCACAAGGCGGATCATTACCAAAGTCCCCGTGCGATTTAGCCCATACATGTTCACGATTCCAGTCATTGGCATTTCCACCAAACGTGTTTTTGTCTTGCGACCTGCCTGTATAAAGTAAAATAATATTATCCGGATTATCTGGATCCTCATCGGTTTCCATCAATATGAAATCACGAAGATCATTGTAAGAATATTCAATATGGTTATCAATAATATCGTGTAAGGCAGTTTTAAGAG
>Ga0255366_10170_pt1 | contig 12815 bp, 17 predicted proteins | sample ANMaggSeSYBR01C4_FD_182086 | JGI IMG/M metagenome (GOLD analysis project Ga0255366, IMG submission 182086) | Sediment cell enrichment communities from methane seep in Santa Monica Basin, California, United Staets - ANME aggregate JGI... | ecosystem: Environmental > Aquatic > Marine > Cold seeps >... | reverse complement strand
GGGTAAAATTGAGGGTATTTAATTTTTTTAAGGTATGTTATAATAAAAAATAAAAGAAAATAGATATATAAATCCTGTATAGTAGATAACTTGTTACAACTATATAGGATTAAGTAAAAAGATTAAACTGGTTTAAAATTGTGAATGTGTTTGAGCGGGAAGAAGGAGTGAAAGATGAGAGGGGGTTTAGAATTATGAATGTTGCAACCATAAATAAAATAATTGAAGAATTTAGCCATTTACCACTGGATGATAAAGAATATGCGGTAGAAGTAATCGAGAAGCAGCTGATAGAGGCTAAGAGGGCGGCTATTGCTAAAAGGGCTAAAGAAGCGATGGTTAATCTAAGAAAAGGGAGTACCAAGATAGGAGACATAAAGGAGTTGTATAAGGACTTAGAAAGTGATTAAGATAATTTGGGATCAAGGTTTTAAGAGAGTTTACAAAAGAAAAGTAAAAAATAATGATGAGTATAAAAAGAAATTCTGGGATGCTCTTGAGTTATTTGCAAAAGATACTTTTAATCCTCAATTAAAGACTCATAAACTAAGTGGTAAACTCAAGGGCTTGTGGGTATTTAGTTGTTTATATGATTGTCGGGTAATCTTTAAATTTATAAAAAGAGACGAAGTTTTATTGATTGACATTGGCAGTCATGACGAAGTTTATTAATGATAATATCTCCAAAGTAATATATGAGACAGAGGAAGAAAAAAAAGGTGACTGGCAACTTTTTTGCTTTAAAAAGTAGCCAGTCCCCTTTTTACTAATAGACAGGCGAGACGCCTGTCCTACGGGGTTTGGGAAAAGTAGCCAATTTTGCTTTCATACCGGAGAGTTCTTTCTGCACCTCCGCAAAGCGCAGAGAATAATATTCTCGGTTCTGTTGGTGACTTTAGATAATTATTTATTATTTACATTTAATATATGTGGTATAATATTTTAAAAGGTGAGCCCTCTCCCGCGAAAGAAGAGGGAGTAATGTAGAGGTTAAAAAATTAATAGAAGGAGATATTTATTAAAATGTTTAAAATAATGGCATATATTGAAAGAGATCCAGAAACAGGTTTGTATGTAGGGACTGTTCCGGAAATCTCTGGTGCTCATACTCAGGCTGAAACTTTAGATGAGCTTCAAAAAAACCTAAAAGAAGTAGTAGAGCTATGTTTGGAAGAAATGGATTCAGAGGAGAAAAAACAAATACCTGAATTTATAGGAATTCAACAAATTGAGGTATCAGTTTGAGTAAACTTCAAATTGTTAACGCCAAAACAATGGAGAGGTTATTGTTTCTATTGGGTTTTGAGAGAGTACGACAAAAGGGAAGTCATGTATTTTATAGGCAAAAAGATGGCAGGACCACAACTATTCCTCATCATAAAGGAAGGGTTTTAGCTTGCCCATTAATAAGAGAAATATTAAGAGAAATAAAGGTTACTATTAATGAATACAATGAACTTTTAAGAAAATTGTAGGTAGAAATGTTCACTGGGGACGAAAAAAGGGGACTGGCAACTTTTTTGATTTAAAAAGTAGCCTGTCCCCTTTTTTGCATTAACGGGGCGGGCTCAGCTCTACCTTCATACCGGAGAGTTCTTTCTGCACTTCTGAGAAGCGCAGGGAATAATATTCCCGGTTTTGTTGATTCAGGTTGGTAATAGTATTGTGAATCTCTTTGGTATTCTCTAATATCTGCCGATACCCCTCCTTCTGAGCCAACACGATCTCCTGCATAAACTTATCGATGCGGAAGATCAAGAGTATCGACAAGGCGATAGGGAACCCCTGATTGGCAATTACTTCAGATATTGTTTTTACATCCATTTTATTTTCTCCTTCGTCGAAAATAGTATTTAGTCGTTAGTATTTAGTATTTAGTTTGGTGAGAATAAAGACGGGTTCGATGAATCGAACCCCTACAATTAGAGATTACCACAACCTAAAAACAGGTCTCGCAATGACAATTTCCCCCTCATCCTGACCCTCTCCCTCGTAGGGGAGAGAGGATTAAAATTATTATTCTCGCCAGCGGGTGCGTTTGGTAGGGCGGACATCTAAGTGGAGGAAGTTCTTCTTCTCGTAAAACCCGATACCCTTAAAATCAATATTCTCACATATATCCAGAAGTTCAATCAAGTTTATATCTCCTACTTTGATATCTCCTGCCAGTCCGATACAGTGGTAACTGTTTACTACCCCTCCGATCTTTTGATTATATCTCGGACAACGGTATCCGGAGGTAATATATACCGGTCTTTCCAGAACATCCCTTAATTCCACCAATTTCCCCAGCAGTTTGGGATGCAGCATCACATGATTACAGCAGGGACAGGCAAATTCGGATAGATTGAAGTGTTCGGCTATTTTAATATTGTTGGTACTGTTTAGCATTTGCATGGAAACTAACTCCTTCCTGGTTAATTGGCGAATAGCCAACGTGATAAGTGATAAGTAATAGATGATTTACCAATTTACCAATTCGCCGATTGATCAATTAGGTAGGGGGCGGAATTCCTGTCTGCGTGCGTACACGCACAGGTAGACATCCGCCCCGCAATAGACGGGTTCGATGAATCGAACCCCTACAGATACGGGAAAAAAGGGGACATTCTTCTTTTATATTCCCGCACTTAATGCATAGTCCGCTTTCTTTCTCGTTTTTCCGGCTAACGACTATTCACTATTCACTAACGACTACTCGGCAGAGACTGCTGAACGATCTTCTTATCTTTTATCAATTTCTTCTTCACCATCACATCATAAGCCTGCTGATTAATCTTGCTTACATTAGCCTTCATCATAGTCTTTACTACTTTCTCTTCAGACTTTCTTAATTTAATATTCTTATCAGCCAATATCTCTACTAACTTCTTCCAGGCAGCATCCCATTTCTGATTCCCGGTTCCTATCCCCAGCTCTTCTTCTGCCCAGAGCATAGCAGATAAAATAGCCTCCTTAATGGTATCCGCTCTGTCTTCTCCTAATTTGTTCTTCAGGAAACTGTAAAAGATAGAGACCAGGGATAACAGTAAGGCATTTAATAGATACTTACTTATAAATAACTCGAACATGATAATTCCTCCTCTTGAAAGATGGTTTTTAGTTTTTGGTTATTCGTTTTTGGTTTTAAAATGCAAGATGCAAGTTTATTTAATCTACCGGTTCCCCGGTCTGAATAAATTTATTTATGTGGGTATAAATGTTCTGGATTCCCATTTTCATGGGAATGACAGAGGGGACCGTGGGAATGACAGAAAAGATTTAGATTGCCGCACTCCTTACAGTCATTTCAATGACATTTAGGTAGGGGCCCGATGAATCGAGCCCCTACCTTCGGATTAACCAACTAACCGCAAAAGGGCATTAATCCCTCTTGTTCTTTCTTTTCCTTGTGCTTCCATAACCAGTTAACCAATTAACCAGCTAACTAACTAACCGCAAAAGGGCATAGCCCTTTTGCTACACATCCATAACATCAGTAGACTTATAATCGAGTATCCGGGCATTTACTTTGGCTACTAAGTCATTACCGTCATTATGGAAGATGTTCTTACTGATGATGGTATCCATCACTCCTTCTATAGCTGCATCCTGTGCTGCAAAGTCCAGATAGTCTCCGTCCTCTACGTTCTTGGGGTTGTTCAGGGTTAGATTTATGGTTTTAGCTGCACTATCCCTGAACTGTAAATACAGTCTCTTATAACTGGTTACTTCTCCTAATTCGGTTGCCATTATTTTTTCACCTCCTTCTTAGGATTTACCAGTAGGTAAATCCGTTTTTAGTTTTCAGTTCGTGGGTTTATACGTGGGTAAAAACAAGCCAATTAGCGTAATAGGTGACAGATAATGAGTAATAGATGATTTACCAATTTACCAATTCGCCGATTGACCAATTAGGTAGGGGGCGGATTCCTGTCTGCGTGCGTACACGCACAGGTAGACATCCGCCCCGCAATAGACGACGGCATAGAAGGGGACATTCTTCTAAAGTGTGTCCTCCTTTTACTGCTAACGAATTTTAGGCTTTCTCACAGGTTACTTGTTACTTATCACCGGTTACTGTTTTTAGCTTATGCTAAAAACTTATTCAGTTAATTGAGATTCTTTCTCGAATCTGATTTCACTTAAAGGATATTTCTGCAGACCCAATAAGGCAGTGGCTACATCATAGGCATCCTGTTCTAAAGCGCTAGATTTTACCCTGGTAAAAGTCTTGGTATTAACGATAGGTGCTCCGGTTTCCGGATTGGAACCTATTATCAATCTAAACTGCAGGGCAGAATCACGGGGGACGGTTACTACTACGGCCATCTTATTTTCACCTCCTTTCGTAAGGATTTACCAGTAGATAAATCCGTTTTTAGTTTTCGGTTTTTGGTTTTTAGTTTGCGGGCTTATACGTGGGTACCAATAAACCAATTACCGTAACAATGAGGGGTAATGAGTAATTTTCTGATCTGTCATTGCGAGAAACGAAGTGACGAAGCAATCCCAGCAAAATATGAGATTGACGCACCCCCTACAGTCGTTCACAATGATATTATTGCCTGCTGCTTTCAATTCTTTGTAGGGGTCGGATTTATCCGACCCGAAACGGGTTCGATGAATCAAACCCCTACAACTACATAGACAGGCGAGACGCCTGTCCTACGAACAGAATGCAAAGCCATTCACTAACGACTAACTTACTATTCGCAGTTTCCAGCTTGCAGTTAGTAGCACACTTCTTTACTTTCTTGTTTTTTCCGGCTAACGACTATTCACTAACGACTAATTTACCCCTCTACTTAGTAAGAGCAAAAAAGAGGTGATTTTACAAAAGAAATGAAAAAATATTTTAAAATACTTTTAATTTATTTATTCCTTTCTTTCTAATATAATTTATTGCTTGTTGTGTAAGGCCATAAAAAGAAGCGATTTCTTTATCTATATATCCCCCTAGGTAATATAAAGCGATGATGTCTTTTTCTCTTTTGGTTAGAAGATTGTAGCCTTTTTCCATATCTATTTCTTGTAAGATATTTTCTAAGGTGTTCATATATTTTCTCCTTCGTCGAAAATAAGTTTTTCGTTATTCGTTTTTAGTTTTTAGACGGGATTGCCGCGCTCCCTTCGATCGTTCACAATGACAATTCACCCCTCACCCTGACCCTCTCCCTCCGAGGGGAGAGGGATTAAGAAGTAGACAGGCGAGACGCCTATATTTCTTTCGGTGTTAAACCAGATGCGGTTTCTATTTTCTGCTTAAGATATCTCCGATAATAGACCCACAATCCCCAGTCGATCCGCTTTTTCATATAACCGGCAAAAGTAGCAGGAGGCTTTTCTTTATACTCATAGACCGCCAGAATAAAGAGCAGGGCTCCCTGCTGAAAGATGTCCTCATACTCCAGACCGTATCTGGAATATTTCCTGGCTCTTGATTTTAGCAAAGGTTTAAATTGATTGAATAATTCTCCCATGGCGGTTATATCCTTTTGCTTGGCGTGAACGATTAGTTTTTTTAGTTTCATTTATAATTTCTCCTTCGTCGAAATTGGTTACAAGTTACGAGTTGGGATTGCCGCGTCGCTTCGCTACTCGCAATGACAGAAAGACGGGTCGGATGAATCCGACCCCTACAATTTTCTACACCTGGCTCTCTTCCTCGAGGGGAGTTAGCTATTTCATTGCTTTTAGTTTTTCTCTTAGAGAATGAAACCGTTCTCTTGCTTCTTCGGTGGAGAGCATATTTTTATCTGGTTCCAGACGGGTCGAATGAATTCGACCCCTACAGTTGGGATTGCCGCTCCCATTTTTGTCATTCCCGCGAAAGCGGGAATCTATCCTTGACTCGTCATGACATCCACTGGATTCCCGCCTGCGCGGGAATGACAGAGATGGCTGAGGGAATGACAGAGAAGGTTCCTCTCCCCGGTAATCATTCTTCAGGGCTGACCTTAGCCAGGCGGCAGGTCTCCGGACATTCTTCCTCACTAACAGCAGATCTAATGTCTCCTCGATCCTCTTTGCTGAATATTCTTTTAGTGTCTTCTCAATGAATTCCTGCTTAAAATCTAATTTAACCATCCGTTCTCTTATTGCTTGCCCTGTATAATGCTCATCGCTATTATATGGGGCCTTTATCTTTTCTTCTTCTCCTTTCTCTTTTAATTTTTTAAAATCAACAGCAACAACCGCAGCATCTTTCCCTCCTTTTGCTGCTGTTATATTGGTAATGTTAAGATTGGTATTGTTAGGGAGTAATTTTTTCCCTACGTCAGGAGTAATTTTTACCCCTATATTGTGGTAAAAATTACCCCTATGTAGTGTAATTTTTTCCCCATTGAGGGGAGTTAATTGGTAGATATTTCTCATATAGCCATCGGAGGATAATTTCTTTTTGGAGAATTTTTTGATTAAGCCGTATTTAATTAGTATGCGGTAATATTTAGTCAGGGTTTTTTTGGTTATACCTGTATCCTTGCTTGACGTTAAAAGCGAAGGCCAGGCAGTGTTTTTATTTTTATGACAATAAGTAAGAAGATATTGATAGAACATAGCTGGACCAACACCTAAAACTTTTATGTATTCTCTTAAAAAATAATTGGGTATAATGATGTAGCCTTCTTTTTTTTCTTGGCCCGGTTTGTTTGGTTTTTCTTTTTCCATATATTTTCTCCTTTGTCGAAAATAGTATTTAGTCGTTAGTATTTAGTATTTAGTTAAGAAAAGAAATAAAGAAAAATTCAAGTTACGAATTGCGATTTAAAATATAAAGTGCAAAGAAAAATACAGAAGTAAACAGGCGAGATGCCTGTCCTACGATTAAATAATCTATGATTACAATGACAGAAAGACGGGTCGGATGAATCCGACCCCTACGTTTAAAATTCTACCATCCAGAATATTTGTTGTATTAAGATTTCGATTTGTTTTCGATTTGTTTTTAATTTGTTTTCAATTTATTTTTAGCTCCTTATCATTCAAATTTAACATCACACCTCTTCTGGGTACTACTTTAAGTATATCTTTAACCTTTTCTTTATTTGTTTTGTTGTTACCAATTGCATCTAAAATATTTTTTCTAAATTGGTATATATGCTGAATTATTCGGGTATAGATTGCCTCAGTTTCTTCTCCCCATAATTTCTTTAAAATATCTTCATGGCTCATTACCTGTTCTCTATGTTGAGCCAATAGATATATCAAGGAAAAACCTATGGTAGTAACTTTAACTTCTTTGCTTTCAAAGATGATTCGGTCGGGGCGGAGGCGGTCGATAACTAAAACGGTTTTTAGTTTTTCGTTTTTAGTTTTCAGTTGAGAAGTGCGAGATGGAGGGGAAGGAAGGGAAGATACAGGAGAAAAGTTTTTAGTTTTTGGTTTATCGTTTTTAGTAAAAGATGGAGAAAGAAGGGGAGGGAAATCATTTTTGATTCTTTTGGCAAGTGCATCAGGGAGTATTTTAGATAGGTCTTCTTTGGAGAGTTCGTCAAGGCACTGCTTATTGTTATAACCCGCATGCAGTAATTTTTCGATATGGTATCGGCTTAGTCCGGGGATGTAAAGGTTAGCAAAATTTAATCCTTCTTCTCTAACTCCTTCAATTAGCCTGTTGGATAAGAGTTTTATCTGGTTTAAATCATCTTTTCTTTTTTTCTTCCAGCCTGTGTTCTCTGCAATGGCTGACAGGCTATCGGCTAACCAGGAAAAGCCCTCTCCTAATCTATAGATAGTGCCCCGGTAAAGATTATATTCCTGTTCGATGGTTTTGACATTTTTAACTCCGGTTATCCAATCATGTAATAGGAGAGTCTTTTTGAAAGATAGTTGTTCCGGTAAAGAGAATATTTCATCTTGTTTACAGTTTTTTAAGATAATTTTTTTCTGATAGAGTTTTTTATCCTGTTCATTTTGTTGGAAGATTAGTTGTAATATTCTCTCTGCATGGATTTCTTCCCGGTCGCATTTGTATTTTTCTTTCTTATAATCACTTATAGAGGAATGGTAACAGGGGATGGGCAATTCTTTACCATCCGGGGATTGGGATAAAAGATAAAATATCTCCAGATTGCTAATTTCTCCTTTTTTAGTATAGTTTATCCAGGTTTTAAAAAAAAGATAAGTTTCTACTTTGATTCTTTTGGCAGCTATGAGGATGCCGTTAGGGGTGAGAGATAAAACGCCGTTGTTGTTTTCTTTGGTAAGTTGGTTTTCTTTTAAGATGTTGAGGCAATTATTTATTTCTTCATCGATATTTCCTTTAGGGAAAACAAAGCGCCAATAACCGGAAGGGTTATCTTCTTTTTTTAAATAATTTTTTAGCTTTTTTGGTTTGAGGTTATTCTTTGCCAGCAGTCTTAATATATAAGTAAGCAAATCCTTTTCTTTTTTCACTAAATGGCTGGTTGCTGTATTATTATTGCTGCTTTTTAAATATTTAAAATAAAGATTTTCGCAGGCAGTCTCAGAGAGGTGGGAATGAGCCAAAAAAATAACTCTGCCAAATTTTTGCTTTTTTTGGGTGGAGTTTTGGTGATTTCCTATATTTAACGTCCCGGCTCTTCCGCCCATATTTTCAATATCAGCAAAGGTAATACTGGTTCGATAACTATGGGTATAATCTTCATCATCATTATGTATTTTATCCAGGGGGATGATAACATTCTTAGAGGGCAGATTAATACCTGTTACCATGGTAGTGGTAGCACAGATAATTTTTATCTCTCCCTTTTTAAGATAAGTCTCAACCAGATTCCTTTCTTCCCAGGAGAGGTTTTGATTATGATAGGCAATACCTTTTTCTAATAGATAGAGAAGTTCATCGCGGGAGGAAGTCTCTTCCATTTTTTCAAGCTCTTTTAGGGCGGAAGAGGCGGCCGGCGTTTTTATGCGGGAGGCCAGCCATTTAGCCCATTTCCGAGTCTCAGCACAGGTGGCGAAAAATATTAAGACTGATTCTCCTTGATCTATGAGATATTTGACTGTCTCTAAAAGATAATCTTCAAAACAGTTATCGCGAACCGATTCTGGCTTAAAAAATATCTCTTTTCGGTAAATATTCTTTTTATCGGAAGTAATATATTTAAAGGTACCATCTCTTACTATTCCTTTACGCAACTCTACCGGGTATTGATAAGAAAGAAGTGTTTGAGCGGAAAACCATTTCAAGAGGGCTCCCTGATTTTCTATAAAGGCAGAAAGGCCGATAATTCTAAGATTTACTAAATCTTTTTTTAGCAGCTGTTCTATTATATCTTCCAGGAGAGGACCCCATTTCGGATTATTGATCGTCTGCATTTCATCTATAATTACCAGGGAGACATCATCTAAAAATTCAGGATATTTCAGGAGAAAATAATTGAATTTCTCGTAGGCCATTACCGCTATTTTATAACTTCCCCGGATTATACGGCAATCATTTTCTCTGCGATTACGGGTAGAGATTACCGTCTCTAATCCATAGCTGTGATAAAGGTTTTTAAAGTATCGGTATTTTTCTTCAGCCGGGTATCTTGAGGGGACTAAGTAGATAATTTTTTTCTGGTGGGTTACCCGGGAGATGGCTGCCATCTCTCCGATAAAACTCTTTCCCGAGGAGGTAGGGGCAATAATTAGGAGATTTTGACTTTTATTATAATCCAAAATCCCATAATTTCTTACAGCCTCTTCCTGTAACAGCAATAAATACAGAGAGGGTTGTTTTTTCCAGATGTCTACAGCATAAGAGGGGATACCATAGTTCTTTAAATCTTTAATCTTCATTGCTTTATACATTAATACATTCCTTTCTTCATATTTTTTTTAACTAAAACTAAAATAGATAGTAGAATGATCTTTATTGCATATCTAAGATGAAGAGTGAGAATTTGATTATATAAAATCACCTCCCTGTAAAACTGTATCGAGCAAGGAAGAAATAAAGAAGGAAATAGATGCAAGATACAAAAATAGTATACAGTATATAGAGAAAAACAGTATCGAGATGCAAGGTACAAGTTGTCCCCTTTTCCTTTATATTTTTAGAAAAAAGAAGGATTTTGGAATAGCTTTTTGGTTTAGATTTTGAGGAATTTCTCTGGTTTAAAAATAAAACCTTTAATCTGAATAAAGTCGCTGATACAGATAAAAAAACACAAAAAGAGTTAAAGCAATTATTTGAAGAATTTATAATCTTTGGCGCTTATCCCAGAATTGCCTTGATTTCCAATCTAAACAATAGAAGATATTATCTAAAGGAGTTTATTCAGACCTATATCAAAAAAGATATTAGAGATATTGGTAAAATAAGGAACATTATAAAATTCAATAATTTTTTGAGAATTTTGGCAGACCAGGCCGGAAACCTGCTCAATATTGACGAGCTTGCTTCAAGTATAAGGTATAGCAAGGGAGACAGTTTATGATTATCTTATCCTACTGGAGGGCACCTATATTGCAAGAAGACTAACTCCTTATTCTAAAAATATAAGAAGCGAACTTACTAAAATGCCCAAAATATACTTTGAAGATACTGGAATTTTAAATTATTTAAAATATAACGATATCGTAGAAAAAGTGAGTGGAGAACTTTTTGAGAATTGTATTTATACCGAGTTAAGAAAGACCGTTGGCTTAGATGTATTAAGATACTGGAGAACTCAGTCAAAACAAGAGATAGATTTTATCATTGACCACAAAAAACAACTTTTTACTCTGGAGGTAAAAAAAATCTATTCCGGACAGAAAACCACAAACTTAGAGTATTTTTCTCAAAAATATCCCAATTCAAAAAAATTTATAATTACCCTGGAAAAAAGAAGAGAAGCAAAAGGGGATATATCTCTTCTCTATCCCTGGGAAATATTTTCTGCCATTGCGAGGGAGTGAAACGACCGAAGCAATCTCATCTTATATCTTGTATCTTTCTTTGTATTTTCTTCACTATATACCCGATACTGTTTTCCTATCCGCTTACTTTGTATTTTGTATTATCTAAAAACGAAAAACTAAAAACGGCTTTTGCAGCCCGCACTTATACCCACTTCTTTTCTTGACATTCCCTCCCCACATATACTATAATTTACTTATAGTTCACATCCTGAACATTAACAGGAAAACCAGCCAACTAAAATAAATTTATCGGAGGTCAAATAAATGTCTACTCAACAAATGATAAGTTATAGAATATTACTAAAGAAAGAACCTGAAGGGGGTTACACAGTAACTGTCCCTTCTCTTACTGGATGCGTTACCTATGGTAAAACAATAGAAGAGGCAATAGAAATGGCGAAAGAGGCTATTGAATTATACTTAGAAAGTTTAAAGTCACATAACGAAGAGATACCCACTGATGAAGGCACTTTAGAATATACCTTAACGGTGGGAATTCATGCATAAACTTCCATCTCTAACTCCTCAGAAAGTTATAAGGATACTAGAAAGAAAAGGATTTGTAGTGGATAGGGCTAAGGGAAGCCATCGAATATATTATCATTCTGAAAGTAAAAGAAGAGTTATTATCTTTTACCACAGGAAAGATTTACCAAAAGGTACCCTAATAGAAATCTTAAAACAAGCAGGTATCGACAAGAAAGAATTAGAGAAATTATTATAATTAGTAATTTTAATTAATAAAGTAAAATCAATTAATAGTCAATTAACTAATCAAAAACCGAAACTCGCAACCGGTCGACCGAAATAAATTATTTCTCTTTTGAATTTACTAAAAATCATAAACCAAAAACTGGAAACAAGGTGTTACTTATGTCCACTAAAAAACATCTCGACACTCTATTAGAATTAAAACAAAATCCGTCCCAATCCCAGCGTTCTATCGCTCATCGTCTCAACATCTCCCTGGGCCTTACTAATGCCATCTTACAAAACTTAATTCATCGGGGATGGATAAAAGCCCAGAAGATGACCGGTCGTAAAATTCTTTATCTTATCACCCCCCAGGGTATGGCTCGAGTAACAAACTTAGTCTATGACCGTTTTCGGGAAACACAACACTACTACCAATACACCAAAGAACTTCTCACCTCTTATCTTACCGACCTATATACCAAAGGAAAGAGAAGGGCAGCTATCTATGGAATTAATCAACTGACCGAGATAACCTATCTATCTCTACTGGATAGTCCCTTAAGATTACAATCTATCATAACTGATGACCCTTTATCCACCAAGAAGAAATTCCTGGGGCACGAGATACTAACTTTATCTGACTTTTCCCAAAAAATATCTGAAATACCAAATCCCGAAAACTTAATCATACTTTCTTCAGTCAGTCAGGAAGAAAATGAAATCTTAATTGCCGAAATAAAAAAATGTAAGCACCTATCCAAAAAAATTAAAATAATCAATCTCGAAGATATCCTAAAAAAAATAGAGGGATAAGGAGGGGTGAGAATTTTTCTGTCATTGCCCTGATTTGTCAGGGCGCGGCAATCTCATCTAACCTTAAAAACGTAGGACAGGTGTCCCGCCTGTCTACAGGCAATATAAAGGTGAATACCAATGGACTTAAAAAAAATAATCTCTCAACGCGAATCAGAAACTGTTGAATTTAAAAAATCACTAAGTGAATCAAAAGAAATAATTAAAACCATTTCTGCTTTTGCTAATACAAAAGGCGGCAGAATTTTTGTCGGTGTTTCTAACTATGGGAAAGCGCTTGGAGTTGAAATTGGTAAGGACACTGTGGAACGCCTTGTTAATCAAATTATCCAAAATACTGACCCCAAAATCCATCCTCGTATAACTGTTGAGAAAATAGATGAAAAGCAAATAGTCATTATTAAAGTAAAAGAATCATCTGATCACTTGGTTTTGGCCTCCGGTAGACCCTA
>Ga0255366_10151_pt2 | contig 12817 bp, 12 predicted proteins | sample ANMaggSeSYBR01C4_FD_182086 | JGI IMG/M metagenome (GOLD analysis project Ga0255366, IMG submission 182086) | Sediment cell enrichment communities from methane seep in Santa Monica Basin, California, United Staets - ANME aggregate JGI... | ecosystem: Environmental > Aquatic > Marine > Cold seeps >... | reverse complement strand
TAAATCCTACTTTGCTCGAGGATTGACGGAAACGGCTATTTAAGACACATCAGTTTTACCCCTACCCCTACTACCTAGACATTGTTAAAGTGCGTCAGATCGGCTCTTTGGTGCCTTTAAATGGATTTCTAGACTATATCCTCGACCTATATTGAAATATATGCTTAAATAGGCTTAAAACGGCTCATAACCGTATATATAGACATGTATTTGTAACGCTATGTACTAGCTATACCGTTAAGCTCCTTAACAGTTGACTATGAATACTAGACTAAATGTGAGGTAAATCTTAGACCTAGTGAGTGGTAAACTTAGAATAATTATACTAAATCTATGGTTGAATGGTGACTTTGATAGACCTATAATTATGTATACTCTATTGGTACGTTGACATGTTGGCTAGTATTCTAGTACGCTAAGGTTCTAGCTGACTGGTTCGCAGGAAACGTAAAGAGTAATAGATATCTAAGGTAATGAATGGACTTTGTAAACCCTCACTAGTGTCTATGTAGTAGGAAAGAGTGAGTATAGTGACTTTTTAAGCACTTTCTGATAATACCTTATTGCTTGCCTTACGTTATATGGACATCGCCATAAACCTGTCTATCTTGGGATAATGGAAGGATAGAGTAAACATTCATTTACTTCTGTTGTAACCCTGTTGAATTTCATCCTCACAACCTACATTAGAATGGAAGGATTTAAGGTTTCATATTCTGGATTCCCTATACAAAGATAGATGGAGATTGTGGAATAATAATCCTTGTCAAAATCCTTAAGGTTCTATAGGGGGGAAAGCATACACCGACCTTGAAAATAAAGTACCCATACTCCTATAACTCAGTATCCCAAATACCGCTTATCATATTGGATATCCTTTATAGTGGCTCTTACCTACTGTCATAATTCTATTAACCCTATGACTTACTAAGCGGAAACATACCCCAGAGAGTATATGTAATTTGTTCCTTTATCCCGTACAGGAAAACTATACCTCTTCTCGTATTGGGTAACTAGGTAAGATAAGTATATTCTTTTGTTATTGGGTCTATTGCTGTTTTTTCCCCTATAATCCCTGCATCATAACCAGGATAACTCAATTCACCATTAGTACAATCTACAACTATACAATCTTTATCATCAATTAAGTAGTATGTTATCTCGTTATCTTTATAATATTCATAAAATGAAGGATGAAAATAGAATGTTAAATTAACTTGAACAGTAGCATCATTCCACTTTTCATTTGCAAGAAGAACACCTCCATAAGTATCACTATATGGAAATATGCCTTTGGTATCTATCACATTACTTTCCTCATAATCAGGAAAATGATAGAATGTTTTCCCTTGGGTATAATTTTCATAATCACTTTGTGAAGGAACAATGTAGAGGTGTAATGGTCGGTCAGATGTTATTTCATATGAGATGTTTAAATATTCTATGTAATCACTGAACGTTGAACCGTCACCTCCATAGTACCAAACTTCATTTCCACCCAAAACAGATGTTTTTTCATATGAATACTTGATGCTTTCTCCCCATTCTTTTTCCACTTTCTCAATGAATGATTTTTCTATATATCCCCAGAGTTCATCAGGATTTACATCATATACGAGAGAGTAAGCATGGGTATCACTCAAAACAAGATAAGTCTTAATGCCTACATTCTCTAATAAAGAATTGAATAATATGGATAAGTCCTCACAATCTCCACCACCAACTTGTATTGTTTCCTGTGGACTTTGGATAAACTCAACACCTGTTGGGTCTGATAGGTAATTGAAGTTTTCAACAATATGTCGATATATTAAATTAATCTGACATTCTTTATCGTTGGTTGGACAATCTTTTATAATGGAATTGGCATAAGCTCTCAACTCAATATCATTTGTAACAATTTTGTTAATATATGGGTTTGCTCGTTGAATTACTGGGTCTAATTCAACTTCTTCAACTAAATTATTTATCTCATTGCACCCACTAAAACCAACAACCAGAAGTAAAACGACTATTCCAATTACAATAAGATGTTTTTTCATTTTCTAATCATCAATATCTTTCTTCATCTGCTCAAATTCTTCTTTGGTGATTTCACCTTTAGCATATCTTGATTTCAAAGTTTTCAATGCTTCATCATCAGTCTTTGGTTTTTCATCTTCTTTACACACTCTATCTGGTAAAGATGCTCCTGTAATAAAGAGAGCAATACCGACAATTCCAAGAAGAATACCACTATAAAACAATGCATTGCCAATTTCATAGTAACTTCTAATTTCTGTGTCTAATAGCATAAGAAGTTCGTGTATGGGAAGGTTCAGTATATTGTAAGACAAAACATTTTGAACTGTCAAATATCCAATCACTAAAAATGCAATACCCATAATAAGTAATACTGCTCCTGAACCAAATATCTTTTTATTCATATTTCTCCCCTTCAATTCACTATTACGCAACATCTATTTCCTTTAATAACATTACTTAATATCACATAATATCACAAAAACAGAGTATATTCTATTAGACATATGCAGTATCTAACAATGAACTTTCCCCTTCTTGGAGAAACCACCAATCTTATAAGGAGAAACATAGAAAACAAGTATTACCGATACACCCCGCATAACAAATTTTCTGTTGCCGAAAAACCTAGTCCCGCAACTGCACCATAAATAAGTCCATCCTCGAGTTCGTCAAGCTCTTTTTTAACCGTTTTAGTTCTTAGTGCAAGGGGTTTTGTCAATTCCTCGGCAAAAGGAGCGATAATTATTGCCGTTACAAGACCAAGACTATTACCATCATCAAAGGAAATAGCAAGAGAAATACCAAGGATCAACTCTAAGATTATCGAGGCGACTATGGCAATAGTTGCCCCCCATAAAAAACATACAATTATCGGTTTCCATTTTTCCCTATTGTACTTTTCTGTGTTTCTAATCCAAATTGCATATATTATTGGAGGTAAAAACGCAAAGGAAAACAATAAAATTGTCTCTAATAATTGCACAATATAGGAAAACCAGTAATAGTTTATTTAATTTTTACTTTCTTAAAATATATTGTAGAGTCCGAAACTATTCCCCACTTTAAAAAATGTTGAGATAAACATATAAGGATGGGAAAGATTTATCGCGATTTATGAGAATCGCACATATATCCGACATACATTGCAATTATGGTAGTGATTTCAACAGCAAGGTTTTCGATAGTGCCGTAAAACTTTTAAACAAAACTGATTCGGATCTAGTTTTTATTTCAGGAGATTTAACTACTTGGGGACTCCTTTCAGAATATAAACTTGCTAAGGAAAAGTTAAAGAAGATAAATAGTAAAATCGTCATTGTCCCAGGTAACCATGATGAACGGAATCTTGGATACAAACTATTCCCTGAGTTTTTCGGCGATCCAAGTTTCATACACACGTACAAGAATCTAAGCTTTGTCGGTCTGCCATCAAGCGAACCGGATAAAGATGACGGAAGACTTGGGAGAAGAAGACACAGACTCATAGAAAGGGGGATAAAAAAGGGTAAAAATCTTACAATTGTTGGGTTTCATCATCATCTCATTCCAGTACCTAACTCAGGTAGAGAAAAAAACATCATTGAAGATGCTGGCGAAACTCTAGACATCATCTTAAAAAATGAAATACCGCTTGTTCTTATGGGACACAGACACGTTCCTTATGGTGTTAAAATTCATAAAACACTACTTGTAAATGCAGGTACTTTTTCTTGTAACAGAACCAGAGCGCATTTTGGACACACCTTTAACATCATTGACATAGACAATAAGAACATTACAGTCACGGTTGTCGATATTACAAACAATAAACAGAAAAAAATGATTAAGTTTAATCTAGAGAATAGACATCATAAAAACAGATATTATAATCCAGATCTCAGAATGGAGTAGCTGTTTTTTTCGTAATGCTTATTTACGGAAATTGCAATTCAGGTATGAATATTACATTAATTGAGGTGGAGGTTCTCGTTGGATCCAACGTTATTGTTCATTGCGGGCGGTGCAGCTGCTATCGGTTTTTACATGGCATGGAGCATCGGTGCAAATGATGTTGCCAATTCCATGGCTACTGCTGTAGGTGCAAAGGCAATCACTTTCAAGCAGGCGGTACTCATTGCAGGCATTCTAAATTTTGCCGGTGCCATACTTTTAGGCCCGCATGTTGCTGGAACAATCAAAGGCGGCATTGTAAAAAGCAGCATGATCGCAGATCCTCATACTTTACTACTAGGTTTTGTAGCATCGCTTCTTGCAGCTGCATTGTGGGTAACTCTATCAACTTGGAGAGAACTACCAATTTCCACAACGCATTCAGTGATTGGTGCATTGATTGGCTTTGGCATAATTGCAGGAGGCGTATCCTCAATTGATTGGGGCGTCATGGGAAAAGTTGCATCGAGTTGGGTGCTTTCACCTGTTGTTGGTTGCATAATCGCTTTTTTTGTGTTCAAAGTCATAGTAAAAACAATTTTTGCCAAAGATGAACCCGTGAAAGCTGCTAAGATTGTTGGTCCACTTGCTATCGGCGTTACTGCATTTTTAATTGTTTCATCCCTATTTTTAAAAACCAAATTGAGTGAAATGAGCGGGGTATCGGATTTACCCCAGGTACTTTTAATTTCGACAGTTATTTCTGCGATTGCTTGTATAATAGCAATGTTTTTACTTAGAAATATTGAAGCCAAATCTGTCGAAGATTATGCAACTGTTGAAGGTGTTTTTAGGAAATTACAAATTGTTACCTCATGTTATGTTGCATTTTCACATGGTGCAAATGATGTGGCCAATGCTATAGCCCCAGTTGCAGCAATTATTCCTCTTGCCAATGGGGAAATGAGTTTAACTGCAGGAATTCCTACTGAACTATTGGCACTTGGCGGAATTGGGATAGCCTTTGGATGTTTGACATGGGGACGCAGAGTCATGAGGACAGTAGGGGGAAGGATTACGAATCTTACTAATACAAGAGGTTTTTCAGTAGATTTTGCAGCTGCCACAACAGTACTTGTGGCATCAAAACTAGGTCTCCCCATCTCTACATCGCATACGGTTGTCGGGGCAGTTATTGGAGTTGGGCTTGCCAGAGGTCTGGAAGCCATTGATTTAAGTGTAATTAAAAAAATTGTTGTGTCATGGTTGCTTACAGTACCCATTGCCGCTGCCACATCAGCGGTAATTTTTATATGTCTAAGAGCAATAGCAGGATAAGAACTAGGTGAAAAAAAATGGAAAATAAAAGAGATCATTTCAGAGCACCAGTTGCTGATACCTTTAGGAGGAAGTCACCTTTTGGTCAATTATTAGATCACATGGAAAAAGTTAGGGAATGTATTGATATTCTTGGAGATGGATTAATTAGTTATTATAAAGGAGACTATAAAGGATTTTCAGAATTAGCTGAGAATGTATCAAAAATTGAGCATGAAGCCGACATTATAAAAAGAAATTTACGCAATCATCTTCCCTCTTCACTTTTTATGCCTGTTGACAAAGGTAAATTTATGTGGGCATTAAGAGAGCAGGATGCAATTTTAGATCATGCAGAAAACCTAGCCGATATGCTTGATATGCGCCATACAAAGATTCCGAAAAAACTGCAGGATGTGTTCATTGAACATGCAAAGCTAGTTATGAAAACAGTAGAGGCAATGCAGGATGCAGTTGGAAACATTAGAGATTTGATTGAAACAAGTTTCGTAAAACGTGAGCGGGAGCAAACTAAACAGTTTATTTACAAGGTTCATGAATATGAATGGAAGGCCGACCAGAAAAAGCTTGAGATGACAAAAGGAATCTATAAGCTTGAAAAGAAACTTGATCCTATGGATGTATACCATTTGTTAAAGATCGCCGACTGGGTTGATGATATAGCAGATCATGCAGAGAATGTCTCTGATTGGCTAAGAGCAATGATAGCAAAATAGTTCCGTCTTCATTCATATAATTTTATTGCATTGATGTTAACAGGCACATTCATAGATGTAGCAATGGGATCACACTTTGTTCTCATAAGGTATGCTATAGGATGATAATTTGTTTCTGAAAAAGATTCATAGTTTGCCATTCCCTTGCAAATTATCAAATCAACCTGTTTCAATGCACCATCAAGTTCAGATGAGAGTTTGTTAAAATCCACGCCAACTGCAAAGCACCCTGTTGTCAGAATTTTGTCTACAACTTCTTCAAACTGTAGCTTCCTAGCATCCTTTATGGTAGCATCACTAAGAACTGGTTCACCTTTGACAACTAAAGTCAGAAACATTTTTGGGTTGAACTTCTTTAGCTCACGACAAAGAATCTTATCAAATACTATCTCCCCACAGTTATCTGTAAATAACAAGACATTTTTTGATTTTTTTAATAATTCCTTTAACCTTGCCAAGTCGTCATATCCAAGTCCATCCGCTACTGTTTTTTCAAAGATATCTTTCAGCATCTCTGGACGTGTACTTGCTCCCTCAATTCCAAAATCCATAGTGTTTCCAACAATTGAACATAACATACTCATTTTCAATGGATCATCGGACTCTTCAACGAGTTTTTCAACCTGTGGAACGAGTGACATTGCAACTTTGTTGCTTTGGTTTTTTAAATCCTTATATGGATCATCATCACCAAGTGTTTCGTAAACCAGTTTATGCACCTCTGTAGCAATTGTTGCACTGCATCCATTTGGATCATAAAGCTCAGAGAGAACCTGACAGGCATTACGTATAACCTTGGTTTTGATTTTAGGATCTTTAGTACTCTGTTCTGCTTCAAAAATAATACGTTTTAGTAAACATGGTACACATTGCGTTTGAATCTTCATACAAAAAACCTGGAAACAAAGCTATCTATTATAGTCTTACTATTGAAGTTGTTTACAGAGATATGTCCCATCATCCATGAAACCATGTTTTCTATAGTACTCCTTAACTCCAACACCGCTTAGGACAAATAAATGTTTTTTATCGAATTCTTCAAGGCAAATGCATTCTGCCTCACTAACGAGTTCTTTTCCAAATCCCCTATGTTGCCATCCCTTTTTTGTTTTTTTTCCAATCGAAAGCTCCCTTCCAAGCACTTTCAACTCCCGTATGATCATACAAGGATTTTTTAAGAGCTCATAACGGTGAGGAAGAATAACATCACGCAGACGAAGATAAGCAATAAGCAAATCATGTTTTTTCTCAACAAGGGAGATAAAAATTTCCTCTCCACCGCTGGCATCATAATGAATACTTTCAAGGCCGATGTTCCCCCCATCGATCTCAATTTTTTCTTTTAACAATTTATGGCCAATCTCCCGACATCTAATACACCTACATGTTTCACCATGTTTTTTCATCTCACTTCCCACCAGCTGACGTAGATTACTCTTGTTGACACCTGCATCAATATATGGTGCTGGAATATCTCGTTGAATCCTTTGTATGCGAACCCATTCTGGAACATAACCCTTAAGTTTTGCAACCAGCTTTACTGCCTCCTCATTAGAAAGTGGTTCATATTCACCTTTTTTCCACAGATCATATAATTGAGTTCCCTTGATTGTAAGTGTTGGATAAATTTTTAGCATATCTGGCTTAAAGTTGGGATCCTCAAAAATAGTCTGAAACGACTCAACATCCATCTCTATATCAGAGCCAGGTAGACCAGGCATCATGTGATAACATACCTTAAAACCACATTCCTTGGCAATACGGGTAGCAGATATGGAATCCGTAACTGTATGACCTCGCTTCACACCATGCAAAACATCGTCAAATACTGTCTGAACTCCCAGTTCAACTCTAGTTGCACCAAGTTCCAACGCATTGTCAGCGTGCTGCAGTCTAAACCAATCAGGTCTGGTCTCAACGGTGAGTCCTATACAACGAGATAATGCAGTTTCATTCTTCTTTTTGGCCATTTCTAACGATAGTGATTCCTCTCTGTTGAGAGCATCAAAACACCTTTTGACAAACCATTCTTGATAAAAAGGAGTTCTGGATGTAAAAGTTCCACCCATCAAAATAAAGTCAATTTTATCAACGGGATGACCAATTGCTTTCAGCTGTTCTAGTCTGTTTTTAGTCTGCAAAAAAGGGTCAAAATCATTTAATAATGCCCTCATGGCTGCGGGTTCATAACCGGTATAACTCTGGGGAGTATTGGTTTCAGGTCCACCTGGACAAGGAATACACCGCCCATGTGGACACTCCTCTGGAGAAGTCATAACTGCAACGATGGCAACACCAGATATTGTACGCATTGGCTTCTTACGCAGTATATCAACAACAGTTTCTCTTTCCAATTCTGAAAATTCAGAAGGCAAACGCGCTAGTATCTCACTATCAGGGGGAACACTGTTGAGCTTGTATTTCTTACAGAGCTTGACTTTAGTCTTATGCAACTCTTCCTTAGATTGAATCTTTTTAGAGAGGATAAGATCTACAATCTCGGAATCGAAAGACATCGAAAAGCCCATCAGATCAACAGATAAAAATCTTTGTTATTTTGCTACATTCAACAATAGCAGCAAGATACCTTTATTAACAAAATTAATATTGTAAGCCAAAAACAGGGGACAAGAACCATTGGACATAATAAAAACAGATAATCTTACAAAAAATTTCGATGATCTTACAGCAGTTGATAATATATCATTCTCTGTAAAAAAAGGAGAAATCTTTGGTTTTCTAGGGCCTAATGGTGCAGGCAAAACAACCACAATAAAAATGCTTATTACGTTGCTGCATCCAACAAAAGGTTCTGCCGAGATTGCTGGATTTGACATTACCAGCGCAAGAGATAAAGTTAGACGAAATATAGGAGTTGTATTCCAGGAACCTGCTCTTGACATAGAACTTACAGGGAGAGAAAATCTTGAGTATCATGCAAGAATGTATGGTCTCAGTAGAGACAAAAGAAAAACTAGAATAGATGATGTTCTAAATCTAGTTGATCTCGAAGATAAAAAAAACGTTCTTGTGAAAAATTATTCTGGTGGTATGAAAAGAAGGCTTGAGATAGCACGTGGCCTGATGCATTATCCAACGGTTTTGTTTCTTGATGAACCTACGCTTGGTCTTGATGCACAAACAAGAAGAGCCATATGGAATTATATTGGGAAGATGAATAAAGAAGAAGGTACCACTATTTTTTTAACAACACATTATATGGATGAAGCTGACTTTCTTTGCGATAGAATTGGAATTATAGATCACGGCAGCATCCTTGTTATCGATTCAGTTACAAATCTTAAAAATTCTGTTGGTAATGACGTAATAACGCTTTCATGTTCAGATATGGTCAAATTAGTTAAAAGATTGGAAGAAGAATCGTGGATTAGTAATGTAGAACAACATGACTCGTTTGTAACACTGGGTGTAGAAAAAGGGGAGGAAAAGATACCCGTTATAATTGAGATCGCTCAAAGTCTAAATATAAGAATTAAATCAATCAGCGTCAGAAAACCAACACTTGACGACGTATTTCTCCATTTTACAGGTAGAACAATGCGCGACCAAGAGGCAGCAAATAATACTAGAAGTATACCTCCTAGATTCCATGGCAGGAGGAGATAGTTATGAAATCTGTAGAATTTCAAGCAATCTATATTATGTGGCTACGGCAGATGAAACGTTTTGTCCGGTCCAAAAGCAGGCTTGTTTCTTCCATAGTGCAACCATTGTTTTTTCTTTTTATTCTTGGATCCGGTTTCAGGGTAGCTACATTTGTTGGAGTGGATGATTACTTATCTTTTCTTGCTCCCGGTATCATTGCAATGGCAATCTTGTTTTCTTCCATGTTTACTGGTATTTCAGTATTATGGGATAAGCAGTTTGGATTCTTGCAAGAAGTTTTAGTAGCACCAGTTAGCCGTTTTTCAATAATAATTGGACGGACACTTGGTGGTGCCACGGTAGCATTAATCCAGGGATTTATAATTCTACTAATTGCTTTAGGCCTTGGTGTGAAGATCTCTGGAGTTTTTGGTTTGTTGTTAACTTTTGTTTTCATGATCCTTATAGCTTTCACAGCAGTTGGATTTGGTCTCGTACTTGCTTCTAAAATGGAAGATTTTCAAGGTTTTCAACTTATAATGAATCTTCTTGTCATGCCACTTTTATTTTTATCATCTGCATTTTTCCCAGTTACTTCTAATCCCACGATGAAAATAATATCTTCTTTTAACCCTTTGTTTTATATGGTTGATGGTCTACGCGGCAGTTTAGTAACCGGTGCAGCTACTGTAAATCCCCCTATGTTGGATCTTTTAGTTGTTTTGGTGGTATGTGTTATTATGATGGGGCTTGGTAGTTATTTCTTCAGTAAGAGTGAGGTGTGATACGCTTTTAATTTATATGGAGAAAAAAGTTAAATAAACAAGGTATTCTACACAAAATTGAAACAAAAGTAGCAGCAAATAACACACCTATTCACTTTTTTTCTTCTCTACACAGCTTTTGTACGTTTTAAGCATATTTCTTAGAGAACATGCCACTGTTACTGGCCCAACACCACCGGGCACAGGTGTAATTTTTCCAGATTTTTCTTTCACAGAATCAAAATCTACATCTCCGCATATGCCATCCTTTGTATTTACTATTCCAACGTCTATTACAAAAGCGTTTTTCTTTACATAATCACTTGTTATTATCTTTGGTATTCCTGTGGCTGTTACAAGAACATCTGCTCTAGAAGTGTATTGTTTTGCATCCTTGGTGAAAACATGACAAACGGAAACCGTGGCATTCCTATTAAGAAATAGGGCAGAAAGTGGCTTTCCCACGACATTACTATGGTTAATAATAACTATGTCCTTTCCTTTGAGATCTATGTTTTCGTGTTCCAAAATAGTAAGCACCGATAGCGGGGTACATGGCACAATATGTTCATCACCGATTAGAGTTCTACCCATATTATGTGGAGTAAATCCCTCCACATCCTTTTTGGGATCTATTGCATTCATCAATTTATCTGAGGAAATATGATCTGGTATGGGAAACTGTATCAGAATTCCATGAACGCCTTTGTCTTCATTTAATTCAGATATGGAACGTAAAATTTCATTTTCAGAAACGTCCTGTGGAAACTCTAAATGATTTGACACTATCCCTGCCTTTTTACAGGCATTATCCCTTAGCCTCAAGTAAAGCGCTGATGTTTGATCCTCACCGATTTTAATTGTGGTTATACTCGGCGTAGTTTCGTATCTTAATTTTAATTGCTCTACTTCCTCAGCAGTTTTTCTGTGTAGTTTACCTGCTATTTCCCTTCCATCAATAATTTTTGCAGTCATTTTCAATTCAAAAAGTAAAATTTAGGTGGGGTTATAAATCCTCTGGTTTTTTGCCTATCGCATAGAATTGTGGGAAGAAATTGAGTTGTACACCCTCATCAAGTGATTTTAGATATTCATATTCCCATTTGTCGATTTCTTCGTCGGAAAGTCCTGCACCTTTCAGGGCTTTTACATAGAAATCCCTTGCGTGTAGGTAATATGATGTATCCTCTTCACAACTCCATATCCGATTGTTTCCTATGCCTACTTTAGTTTCAAGTCCTGCCCTTACAAATAGCAAACGAAGTTTTCTACCGATGTGTGGATCCCCACCCCGCTCTTTGATCGCTTTACCAGCAAATACTGCATCAATCTTTGGGTTTTCAGGATAGTGTAATTTGCCACCGTAATCAGGTTCAAGAGATGCAAGTACCCTACCACCAGGTTTTGTAACACGTGTCATTTCATTGATTACCTTCTGTGGATTGTCCACCCACATAAAAAAAAGATTACAGGTGACAATATCAAAAGTGTTATCTCTAAATGGAATGGTTTCCGCACTACTAACGTACAGCTCCACGTTTTTATAGTCTTTGAGAATGTTTTTTGCTACTTCTATCATATCGCTCGACCCATCTATTCCAATCACTTTACCCTTCGTAAGATGAGCAATATCTTTTGTAACGGTTCCTGATCCGCAGCCCACATCTAAAATATTTTCTGCGCTCTTGAGTCCTACCTCTAGATATAGAGGTATCCTTTCTTCTGCCGTTTCCAATGCCTGCAGCTCTAGTTTTTTTATGAAATCTTTAAAATCCTCTTTTGATCTTTTATGAAATTCAATATTCTCCTTTTTATTCATTTTAATGACAAAAACAGACATTACTCTGTTCAGTATAAATTTTTCTTAAAATCAACCTCTACTTTTTTAAATAGATGACTTTTATTCAGTACCCATATGAAAGAAATTGTCCTTCAGGTTGCATTAGACCTTCTAAATGAGCATAGAGCACTTTCTATAGCCCAGGATTCAGTAAAGGCCGATAAAGACTGTTGGCTGGAAGCAGGGACTCCTCTGATCAAAAGCGAGGGTATGGACATAATAAGAAAACTCAAGCAAACATTCCCAGATAACACAATCGTTGCTGATATGAAAATCATGGATACAGGTGCGCTTGAGGTTGAGATGGCGACTAAAGCTGGAGCAGATGTTGTATGTGTGCTCGCTGCATCTGACGATAGCACAATAAAAGATGCGTTGAAATCTGCAAGGAAATACGGCTCAAAAATCATGGTTGATCTAATTGGCATTAAAGACAAGGCAACTCGTGCAAAAGAACTAGAAAAACTAGGTGCCGATTACCTATGTATACATGTTGGCATAGATGAACAAATGATTGGAAAAAAACCTATTGAGGTTCTTACATCTATCGTTAAAAAAACCGAAATACCAGTCGCTGTTGCTGGTGGACTAAACAGCGAGACTGTTGCAGAGATTGTCAAGGCGGGTGCAAGTATAATCATTGTAGGTGGTGCTATCAC
>Ga0255366_10169_pt1 | contig 12823 bp, 7 predicted proteins | sample ANMaggSeSYBR01C4_FD_182086 | JGI IMG/M metagenome (GOLD analysis project Ga0255366, IMG submission 182086) | Sediment cell enrichment communities from methane seep in Santa Monica Basin, California, United Staets - ANME aggregate JGI... | ecosystem: Environmental > Aquatic > Marine > Cold seeps >... | reverse complement strand
CTTTGTATCAATATTTGTCAGATGTGTATCTGTTCCACCAAATGGTATTCTGAATCCACGTTCTTCCAAACGATCATTAAGAACTTTGCAATTGGCAACGATTTGTTTCATTAAGAGCTTGTGTTGATCTGACTGAGCTAATTTAAAGGCAATTGCCATCGCTCCAAAGACATTAACGTGCGGGCCGCCCTGCTCTCCAGGGAATACTGCCCGATCAATAGCCTTGATAATATCCAGGTCAGTACTCATCAGGATTGCTCCCCGGGGACCAAGCAGAGTCTTATGAGTAGTAGAGGAAATAATATGGGCATGCCCAATTGGGGAAGGATATTCGCCAGCAACAACCAATCCTGCAACGTGGGAAATATCAGCTAATAAATATGCCCCTACTTTATCTGCAATCTCCCGGAAACGAGCCCAATCCAACTGCCAGGAATAAGATGAAACCCCGGCAATAATCATTTTTGGCTTGTGCTGGAGAGCAAGCCTTTCAATGTCATCATAGTCAATCAATTCTGTCTCGGAATCCACAGAATAAGAAACAATGTTGTAAAATTCTCCAGAGCGATTCACTCGGGAACCGTGTGATAGATGTCCACCATGCAGCAGATTCATCCCCATCACGGTATCCCCAAGCTTGACCAATCCGTGATAAACCGCGTTGTTGGCAGGTCCACCTGACAGCGGCTGGACATTGACGTAAATATCAAGAGCTGTTTTCCCATTTGCTTCGAAGGCCTGGGCCGCACGCTGTCCGGCGAGTCCTTCTAGAATATCCGCATACTCAACTCCCTTATAGTATCGGTCATCTGAGTAACGCCGGTATTCAGTTAGCAGTTTATCGTAATCAAACAACTCTTCTTCAGTTAACCCCCCGGTTAGATCAAATGAATATCCTTCAGCATAGATATTATGAAAACCGGATCCGAGAGCTCTTCTGACCGCTTTTGGCGTCATGCTCTCGCTGGGGATAAGAATTAGTCTCCTGTATTGTCGCTCTTCCTCAATCCGAATCAAATCATGTAATTTTGGGTCAAGATCCTTAATACTACCTCGAGTTAAAAAGTCATCCATCATTCACTCCCAATAAAATATTGCCTTAATCCTGCCGCTGAGAACTTCAGCTATCTTTCGGATGGCATCAGAGCACCAATTATTACTGCAAAATCTCACCAAGCCACTATTATACAACAGGTTCCTTCTATCAGCTCTGGATGCCAGGTAAATATTTATGGCCCTGTCCAATGCAAAAAATCAGCTGGATCAGATCTTGCTGGTTATTTCCAGGACCCCAAGGATTACCTATTTATTCTTTTTGAGATCGGCACACCAAGTGCCCTGCCAATTTTTGCCGCAATGTGAAAGACTTTTCTCATCAGGATTGATGGAGCACCAAAAATCTCCCAGGTCCTCATGGAGATAAATGAGTGAGAGTCCTTCGCTAATAACCGCTGTAGAAAAGTCGTTCCGCTGCGCGGATTACCGATGATAAAAACAGGCTGTTTGATTTTAATCTCACGATACGCAGGGTAAAAGATCTCATCAAGGGTCAACCCAGACCAAATTATTAATTCAGCCGGCAGATAGATAACCAGGGAAAGTAAAAGAATTCCTAACCTTTTTGAGGTTAATCTATAATGCGTGCCCTTATTCTTGAAGAAAGATTTGAATAAAAATCGTCTAAATGCCTTACCATTACAATAGGACATTTGTGTATACTGCCTGTGAGTTCTAGATCTTCCCCAAGCCTCGTAAAACACGTTCCGGAGTTAATGGGAAGTCATCGAACCAGATTCCAATTGCATCATGCACTGCCGCTGTAACCGCAGGCGCCAGGGACATAATAGGCATTTCTGCCATACCAAGGGCACCCCAGGGGCCGTTCGGATCGGGGTTTTCCATTACTATTGATTTGAGAGTCTGAGGTATATCCTGAATAGTCGGGATCAAATAAGTTGAGAGTTTATCGGTTTTAACAAAGCCGCCTTCTTGAATAAAGTTCTCAGTCAGGACATACCCGAGAGCCTGGATAACTCCCCCTTCAATTTGCCCAACTACCTGGTCGGGGTTAATTGCCCGGCCAACATCATGTGTTGAAACAATATTCTCGATAGTGATTTGTCCAGTTTCCGTATCAACTACAACTTCAACGGCTTGGGCAACGTATCCATAGGCAAAATTAGGAGTAGATGCCCCGGTTTCAGGATCAAATTTTGTCGTTTTCGGCGCCAGATACTGGTAAGCTGCTTTTGCCGGCCTTTCCTCATTTTTCCACTTTTCTAAGGCGCTGATTGCCGCTCCATAAACGCTGTTACCAGCCATGAATGTCATTCGGGATGCAGATACACTTCCCGAATCTTGCGTTACTCCCGTATCAGCGCTGATCAAGCGCACTTTATCAAATGATACTCCAACAGCATCAGCAGCCATCTGCATGATTGCGGTATGGGTACCCTGCCCTACTTCCGCAGCGGCATGGCGGACAATTACTTCCTCAATTTCATTGTCACCGTGAAGTTCAACCATTGCCCAGGCGTTCTCCTGATAACCCGCCGAAAAACCAATATTCTTAAATCCACAGGCAAATCCTATCCCCCTCTTATAAACCTCGCTGCTTTCTCGGGATTGATTTTTCCTAACTACCCATTTTTTCCCATTCTTCTTCCAGTAAGATTCCTCCGCACAGCGCTCCAATACCTGTGAGATATTTACCAGCCCCGGCAAAGGAGATTGAACCGAGGATAATGAATCCTTTTTAAGAGTGTTTTTCAGACGAAATTCCACCGGATCCATATTCAGCGCTTCTGCCAGTTTGCTCATCTGGCTTTCTGCCGCAAATGCCCCTTGCGGACCACCAAAACCCCGGAAGGCCCCTCCGGGCACATTGTTGGTAGCTACCGCCCTGGCATCAACTTTGATATTGGGGATATCATAGGGTCCGGTGCAGTTGAGGGTTGCATTTGCAAGAACTTTATTCGAGGTGTACATGTACGCCCCGCCATCCGCTGTAATATCTACTTCTGCAGCAGTCAATTTCCCATCCCGCGTTGCAGCCCAACGTGTTTTTATATGATATGCATGCCGTTTATGATGCCCTATAATTGATTCTTCCCGGGACCAGACAATTTTCACCGGACGATTAATATCCTGTTCACGCAGCTTGACTACAGCCAGACCCAGGACAATTTGAACAGAAAGATCCTCCCGGCCACCAAAAGCTCCGCCAATTGCAGGATGAATTACCCGCACCTGGTCCAGATCCACTCCCAGGGAATGGGCAATCTCTTTTTGTTCCTCATGTGCCCACTGACCGCCAGCAGCCACTGTAATCCGGTCCTGGTCATCATAATAGGCAAAACCAGCTTCTGGCTGCAAATAGGCATGTTCCTGGACAGGTGTGTGATATTCACTTTCTAATATTAGCTCAGCGTCCTGGAAGGCTTTCTCTACATCACCTTTTCGAATCCGGTAAGATTCATAAACATTTGATTCCTGGTCCGGATGCAGCAGCAAAGCACCTTCTTTAAACGACTCAAAGGGATCCAGAACAGGGGAAAGATCCTCATATTCCACCTCGATTAAATTACAAGCTGCAGATGCAATTTCTTCTGATTCTGCTACTACTGCTGCAACCTGGTCACCGATAAAACGGACCCGGTCAGCATAGGGGATACCAGAATCGGGGCCGCATAAAACAGGCTGATCGGCAACTTGCAATCCATATTCATTGACCGGAACATCTGCTGCAGTTAAGACCAGAACAACTCCATCCAGCGCCAATGCCTGTTGGATTTCGACGGACTTAACAACAGCATGGGGGCGCCCCGCAAAGAGGATTTTCATCTGAAGCTGATCAGGAGAGTTCAAATCACCTGAATATGCAGCTTTGCCGGTAACCTTACCAAGCGCATCAATCCTTTGATAAGATTTTCCAATTGAGTTAATACTTGAATCTTTCACTATATCTATACCTTCCTACTTTGAATCCAGGAGGCGCTTTTTTTCCAGCTTTATGATCCTGCGGATAATCGCCACTGTACAAGCATAAGTCGGATCCATCCCATAATAAGAAAGCGTGCCAGCGCCCAGGTTTTTTCCCTTACTCAGTGGGCGGTCCGATGCATAATGGAGTATACCCAGGTCAAACGGCACCCGATCCAGGTTTACAATTTCATCTATCGGGTGGCGGGTTGGGCGGAACATTTCATATACAGCAGAAAGATAGGGTCCTGCTTCCATCTCAATGCCCGTGTATCCTTCCCGGTAAAAGACATCCATATATGACCGGTTTTGGAGGAATGTTCCCCGGACAGTTACTGCTTTTTGATTATCAAGCACTGTCCCATAGACCAGGTAAGGCCGTACATCCCTGGCTTCAAACGCTCTCGGGCATAAATAGGTATTTCTTGAGTGTTCATCATGAACTACATAGGGAATCATGACATCACCGACTACGCCATTCAGCGTTGCTGCTTTTCCAAGGCTGTAAACACCCAGAACTTTTCCAGCATTTTCAGCCACTTCCATCAGGATATTGTACGCAGCCAATCCCAGCGGATAATCAATATTCAAGATCAGCGCATTGCTGTTTTTTAAAAATCCCAGATCTCCCAGATCACTTTTAACTCTTTCATCCATCCACTTCGGAATAAGGTCCGAGATACGGATGACTTGAGCATCCACATCAAAGGAGTGTTCGCTATTAATCCTTTGAATACCACAGGCCACTTCATGGTCGTTTCTGCGATTATAAATCTTTTCACTATTGGGTTGCTGGAGATATTTTTTTAATGCGTAATACCAAAAATTCTCCCTGCTTGAGGGCACATCGTGAGTTTGGATCTGACGCCACTCGTCAATTAACTCCTGTTGGTCCGAATCAATGAGATATTGATTAATTTCCTTTTGACTCTTTATAGCAAAACCAGATAATAGGTTTACAAAACTATGGGTATTGCTGGATATGAAGTAAATCGGCTGGGTCAGCAGATCGGGTACTCTCTCAGCAATATTACTCCACCAGGAATTGGTCGCCCTGTTGTACTCGATCAGTGAGCCGTTTAATAATTGCACCTGGAAAAAGCGCTCACAATTTTTGATTTCCTGAACACGTTTGACAAAATCATTTCCACTGATAGCTCGCCAGCGGGTGAGATCGCTGACAGACATCATTAAGCCTTCCGCAAGGTTATACCAGGCATCGCTTTGTTTATGCGCTTCTGCAAGATCAATATCGTCCGGCAGATGCTGCAGCAGCCGGTGGAGTTTATTCCACTCAATTTGATAGGCAGTCAGCAAGGGAATGACATCGTCTATATCCGACCGACTGGCAACAATACAGGCAAGGATTTGTTTTTCCGAGTTGAAAAAACAACGCCTGCGCCGAGCCTTCCCATTTACCTGTTCCCAGGACCAAACATCTCCCATCCCCGCTTCCCGGAAGATTGTGCCGCTCTGCCCCAGGACAATCTCTTTGGTTTCTCTTATACAATCTGGAAGTCTTAATAAGGCATAGATGAAGGCTGTCATATCGGGAGCGCGATCCCTGGCATGCTGGTGAAGCAGCGAGTTCATCCCGGAGTGAACTTCCTCTAAAGTAAGGATCTGGACAGCATCCGATGTCCGCAAAAGCGAATAATAGGTCCGGAGATAAAGTTCTACCTCCTCTGAAGCAGTATATGGTACGGTTCTTTCCATAAAGGATAACCCTCAAGTTCTTTCTGTGTAATCCTCCCGCTCCGGGAGGTTCAAATTGTAGTCCTCTAGAATTGATTTATATTGCTGTTTAAGTTCCTCAATGTCCAATCCCATCTCAGAGAGGGAATATGAATTGCCGCCAGTAAAATTCCTTGATTTAATTGTTTCCTCTTCCATTATTTTATGATATTCAGCAGAGAATTCAAATCCAAATTGTTCGTAAATCCGTTCAATTTCCCTTTTCGGATTGCTGACCAATTTTCTAAAATCAACCACCAGATAACGGTCCGGAGGCAATGTCGATAACTGCTGATGAGGATATTGGTACCAATGTTTGGCATGTTCCTCCAAGATATCCACCAGCGGATAAGATTCTTCAGGGGTCCCATATGCCCGCCAGTTATTTGCCCAGAGATTAACCGTGGAAGGAATCATCTGTTCTGGAGGCCGGACAAGATTAATGAATTTCGCGTTCGGAAAAAACTCCTTTATCGTTTCAACAGCAGGCGAGAAATCAGGATTCTTGGAGATATATTGTTTTCCCGGGTGCAGAAACATTTGTCTTTTTATTACATCCCGATAATAAGTGAATTCTTTTCTCCGCTGTGCATCAGGAACCATTTGGTCATAATATATATATTTTTTTGCCAATTCGGGAAAAGGAAATGCTGCAAATAAATTGTAGGAAGACCAGATATGGTAAAACACCTGGGAATCTTGTTCATAGGTAAACATCCCGGTTTTATGCATTGCGTAAATATCATTCAGAGATCGATCAAAAGCGTCAACAAATTTTCCTATTGGATTCCCAATTCGACGGCTGATTCGATTGAGCAGGCGTATAAACCATCGCTGGGTTATTGCGGGAGAAAAATATATCTCCCAGGCTTTCAAGCAGGTAAATTGCTGATCACGAAGCAATAATCGGTGCAAGAATGTAGACCCAGAACGGTAATTTCCAATAATAAAAACTGGGTCTGGATATTGAACTTGTTTAAATTCAGAAAAAATCAAGTTATCAAGATAATACCCAAGACGAATATAAATATTCCAGATCGGATATGCAAAAAAAAGGAATAACATCAGGGAAATCCGCTTTCCAGATAACCTTCCTGGTGTTCCTTTCGATCGGAAAAAACTGTAATAAAAATAAATCAGGTAATAACGAATATTAAACGGCATAAATATTAATGGTTTCTATCTTATAAGACACGTTCCCGGTTACCTCCCGCAGGATTTTATTTCAGAAGGTCAAAGAGATCCCGGGGACGAGTGATTTTGTATATGATGGAATAGGTAATTGTCATGATGCCAAACCCAATCATGGCCAGGAATAGCATAACAATCAACTCCGCATATAAATCAGGAGCCCATGACACGCCTCCCCGAATTTCATAGGGAACTTTAACCCAATTCTTGGTTTTATTTGCTTCGACGAGCAAATTTGCCCCGGCATAGGACATAATCGCGATCAAACCCATCAATAAAAACCCAATTCCCCGCCAAATTGGGTGGACCCCTTCTTCTGCGTCTTTGACATCCCTTTGGTACTGCTGATATCGACCCATTTAAGCACCTTCTTTTTGACTAGCTTTTTCAATTGCACTAACAATTTTATAATAACCAGTACAGCGGCACAAATTTCCAGAGATCGCAGTGTGGATTTGAGCTTGGGATGGTTGAGAATTTTCTTCCAATAGTTTGGCGGCAGACATGATGAACCCCGGCGTACAATATCCGCACTGAACTGCACCTTCTTCGATGAAAGCTTCCTGAACCGGATGAAGATGGTCTTCATCAGCTAATCCTTCAACCGTGATAATTTGGGCTTGATGTGCTCTCGGCGCAGGAACTAAACAGGACATGACTGCTTTTCCATCCAGAAAGACAGTGCAGGCACCGCATTCTCCCTCTTCACAGCCAACCTTTGACCCTGTCAGACCGGCATAATCTCTTAGAAGGTGAACTAAGGTTGTTTCATGCCCTTTTTCAAAAGTATATTCTTTTCCGTTGATTTGAGTGATGATCGGGGCTTTCCCCGCAATAAGTGGATTGCTTCCTAGAACAGACAAGTCAGTTTCACTAGCTTTACCCCACAACAGGACAGGGTTTTCAGGCAGCCGGCCAGCCTGCTCTCCCTTTAACAACGCAGTCAAGCCTCTCTTCACAAGGACACGGGTGATCTCCCGCCGGTAAGCAGCAGATCCCCGGATATCATCGATGGGGCTGGCTGCATCCATGGCAAGTTTTGCAGCTTCGTCAATAGTATCAATGGATAGCTTCTCACCTATCAAATATTCTTCTGCTTTCTCTGCATGGATTATGGTAGGCGCAACTGCGCCGAGGGTGATCCGAGCGTCACTGACCAGGTCACCATCCATGGAAAGTATAACTGCCATGTTTACCAGGGAGATAGCCTGGGCTTTTCGAAGTCCAAGTTTGAGATAAATTCCTCGTTGATCAGGACTCATTTTTGGAAAGATCACTTCCCGGATAATTTCATCGGATCTTAATACGTGTTTTCTTACTCCGGTATAAAAATCCTTCAAAGATACAACCCGCTGACCTTCCAGGGACTGTAGAACCAGTTCAGCGTCCAGGGCGATCAAGGGCACAATGGTATCATTTGCCGGTGATGCAGTCACAAGGTTGCCAACTACAGTTCCTATATTCCGAATCTGGGGTGCTCCAACTTCCCAGGAAGCCAAAGCAAGAGGCAGCGCATGGTTGCGAATTAGCTCAGAAGCAACACATTGATTGTGGGTAACTGCTGGTCCCAGATGAATACGATCTTCCGGATCGAGGGTAATATTGCTGTACCCTTTTATTCGCGAGATATCAATCAGCGTCTGGATTTCTTGATGGTTTCCCTGACGCATTTCCAGGACTAAATCAGTGCCCCCAGCAATGATCCGGGCTTGTTTTTTTTCATCAGCCAGAATATTGAGCACCTGTTCAGTTGAAATTGCGTTGACGTACTCTTGCCACATAAATAAATTCTCCGACGTGTTCTTGATCAAACCCGGTTATTTTTTGGTGGAAAGGGAAACTCCTGTTCCTCCGCGCTTCGCCTGTAAAATTTCAGCCATTATACTCAATGCAATCTCTTCCGGCGTATCTGCTTGAATGTCCAGGCCTATCGGGGCATGAATCCGGTTTAGCTTGTCTTTATCAATACCAGAATCAATTAATTGCTTCTTGGTTAACTTCCACCGTCTTTGAGAGCTGATAACTCCAATATACGCTGTTGTCTCAGCCAGGATTTCCGGAAGCCCGGTGATGTCTACCTTGTTATTCCGGGTAGCTAATACGACTGTTGTTTGTTCAGAAAAAACATAACTTGAGGGTAAATCCTCAAGCTTACAGTGGATATAATCGTCTGCTTCAGGCACATATTCAGCTGAGCAAAACTCTTTCCTGTCATCGGAGAGGGTCACCCGGAAACCCATCCACTTCGCTAAGTGAACAACTGCCCGACCGACGTGTCCACCACCCACAACCACGATATCCTCAGGCTGTTCCAGCGGATCAATAAAAATCTCCAAGGCCCCTCCACAAATACCCGGATCGCCTTTATCCGAATTGATAAGATCATACGATAATATCTTTGACTCCCCGGATTGCAGTGCGTCAATCGCCTCCTGAATAACTCTTCCTTCGACTTCACCTCCACCGATTGATCCGACGATTTTTCCATCGGGATAAACCAGCATCTTGCTGCCTTCTTTTCTCGGAGTGGACCCTTTGGTTCTAATAACTGTACAAAGGGCGCCTGTAGTTCCCCTCCGGGCTATCTCTGCTAAAGAAGCAAGTACTTCATTCATAGGAAATCCCGTTCATCTGGATCAGGTTTCCAACAAACTTAAGATTACCGGCAAGAGCTGTTTTTTCCTGGAAACAACCCCTTTTGCAAAACGGGTCCCATCCGGACTGGCTGGATATGGCAAATCATCTAAATTTGGCGGTGGCTTGTTAATAATTAATCGGCTTGATCCCTGAACAACATCTGTCACCATTAATATCGTAAAGTCCAAGGCTCTGTTTACCCGCAGGCGTTCCAGGGCTTCTTTCAATTCATCCAAAAGTTTATTAACTTGATCCAGATTAGTCACTTCTGCCTGGGCAATTCCAAAATTCAAACCTCCGGATGAATAGGCTTTGGTGTCTGTGGTTACGATTTCATCCGGATCCCGGGTGGAGATACCGGCACCAGCTTGAAGCACTGATTCAGCAAAGGATTTTGTGGTCTCCCCTTTCAGGGGGCTGGTACCCGCAAAGGCCCAGCGGCCCAATCGCTCTGCTGCTCTCTCATCTCGGTCAGTTGTCGTGGGAGAAGTAAAGAACAAAGTATCTGAGAAAATTCCTGAAAGCAATATGCCGGCAATTTCTGCCGGGGCGCTCAAACCGGATTCTAAAATCCGCTCCGCTATGATTGTGCTGGTGCTGCCCACAATATCGGTTGTAAACCGGATTGTTGTCCGGGTAAAGGGATTGCCAAGCCGGTGGTGATCAATAATTTCCAACAATTCAGCCTCTTCCAGTGCTCCTACTGCTTGTTCTTTTTCATTATGATCAACAAGCACAACCCGGACGCGGGGCGGATTCAGGATATCCCTCTGGCGGGAAAGTCCCAGGTACTGTCCATCATCATCCACAACAAAAAAGTTGGAGCGTTCTTCTCGTAAGATCCGATTTACTGAATCCCGGATCCGGCTTCCGGATTTAAAATGGGGCACACCAGTATCAGCCGCCTCCAGGCTGGGCATTTCCAGCAATTCAGCAATGCTCATTTCCTGCCGTTTCAGATGAGGGCCAACCAGCTCTGCCATGAAGGAGAACAAGGTTGATCCGGTAATCAAACCGTAAGGAGTACCGTCCTCATTTACTATAGCCGCTACACCGCCAGTTCGACTTGCAATGTCCCAGGCATCTCTTAATGGTTTGTCCGGGCTGGTTGTATCTATTTTTTGAGTAACAGATTCAAAACGGGGAGATACATCTGTCAGCAGATAGGGGGCGTCCAATTTTAAACGGTCCAGCACCCAGGAAGTTTGCTGGTTTATTGATCCTGCTCTGGCAGCTACCGCATTCACACCATCCCGCTCCCGAAGCAGCCAGGCATATCCAATCGCAGATGCAATGGAATCAGTATCAGGGTTTACGTGCCCTATCACATAGGTAATCTTCTCCATAGACATTTCCCACCCATTTTCTGGTCTAAATATAAGTCAAAAAGCAATAATTAATGATTATTCACTAATATTAAATTATAACAGATTGATGAATATACCGCTTATTCAACAAAATATGATCCACTTATAAAAAACCCCAGGAAAATGGGCTTCCTAGGTGATTTTTCTGGCACATTTGCCTATTTTTTTCCAGTTAATTCCTGCCAGACCTTCTCTGGTGTAATCGGATTTTGATCGACATTAACTCCGCAAGCGTTAAATACCGCGTTTCCAACAGCAGGTGCAACCCCATCCATAGTTATTTCTGCTACTGCTTTCACACCAAATGGATGAGATGGTTCAAAGGTTTCAATGAACAGAGTCTCCAAAACCGGCATTTCGTGAGCCTCAAAGATATGATAATCTCTGAAATCCTTCTCCCGTGCTACCCCCAGCTCATCATAGACCATTTCTTCAGAAACAGCATATCCCAAAGCCTGGGTCATACCCCCTTCGACCTGCCCGGAAGCAGTGACCGGGTTGACTATTACACCAGCATCCACGGCCATTACCAAGCGATCAACTACTACTTGACCGGTCTCCACGTCTACTGTTACTTCAGCAAATTGAGCTGCGAATGGCGGCGGGGATACAGGGGACACAAACGATCCAACCGCCATAATTTGCTCCTGGTTGGCATGATGCAGGGAGTGCAGAGCGATTTCTTCCAGGGAAACTGCCTGTCCATTTGGCGCTATCGCACAGCTATTGGACAATTCAATTTCATCTGGATTAAAATCTACTTCCCCTGCCCTGGATTTTAAGATAAGAACTGCCCGATCCCTCATGCTATCTGCAACCTTATTGGCAGCATCTACGACAGCAGCGCCCGATATATAGGTTGTACTGGAAGCATACGCTCCCTTATCAAAAGGAGTAAAGTCAGTATCTGAAGAATAAACGATTATGTCCTCCAGAGGGACTCCTAGAACTTCCGCCGCCATTTGAGCCAGAACTGTATCAGATCCAGTTCCCAGGTCTGTCGCACCAATGAGTAAATTAAATGATCCATCATCATTTAATTTCAAACTTGCACCGCCCATATCCAGGTATGGAATGGCCGTACCCTGCATTACCAGGGCTGCGCCCAAACCGCGTTTCAAATATGGTGTCCCGCGAACATCTTGCCAATTTTTGTCAGACAGTTTCTGTTCCCAACCAATCGCTGCCTTTCCCCGTAAAACACATTCCTCTAACCCATTAGTCTGAATAATTTCCGGTACCGGGTCCCTTCCTTCACTCCAGGCGACACTGAAAGGATGAATTTCCCCTGCTCGGAGTGCATTTTTCATCCTGAACTCAAGGGGATCAAGATCAAGGGCATGAGCAATTTTTTCCATATGCCGTTCCAGCGGCCAGTAACCCTGCGGAACACCATAACCACGGTATGCACCAGAGGGAGGCGTATTTGTATACACGATGTCGGCGTAAAAACGGATATTTGGGGATTCCCGGTAAGGACCACTCCCTACGTAAAGCGCCATTGCCTTATGCCCGGTATTCCCGGTAACCGTTAGCGCATGAGCGCCGTTTGCGCCCGTGTCACTCAACGCATACATCTCATTAGCTGTCATCGTGCCATCTTTCTTAACCCCTGTTTTCATCCGGATCCGCATCGGGTGGCGGGACCGGGAAGCGATGAATTCTTCCTCCCGGGTGTAGACAAACTGAACCGGTCGTCCAGTAGCTATGGTTAAATGGGCAGCAACATCCTCAATCAGCAATTCCTGTTTTCCACCAAATGCGCCGCCAACCCGGGGTTTAATAACCCGGATGCGTTTTACAGGCAGCCCGATAACCGGTGCGATCATCCTCCGCACATGGAATGGAACCTGGGTGCTGGTTCGAATCACCAAACGGTCATCTTCATCCCAATAGGTAACCACAGCGTGCGG
>Ga0255366_10168_pt1 | contig 12843 bp, 10 predicted proteins | sample ANMaggSeSYBR01C4_FD_182086 | JGI IMG/M metagenome (GOLD analysis project Ga0255366, IMG submission 182086) | Sediment cell enrichment communities from methane seep in Santa Monica Basin, California, United Staets - ANME aggregate JGI... | ecosystem: Environmental > Aquatic > Marine > Cold seeps >... | reverse complement strand
TGAGATTCTTGCATTTCAGATACCTTTTCACAATTGAAATAGAGATATTTCTTTAAGCAGAAAATAAATTTTAAACAGAAGCCATAATAAACCTAATAACACCAAGATTTTTGCTACATCAGTATTTAAGATTACACCCCGATCAAAAGATTGGTCCTTTGACTTAAATGATTGGTGACTGCGATATCAAAAACCAGTAAATATTTCAACTTCCTTTGGATATAGTAAATGGGGGCTATTAATGGAACACAAAAAAGACAAAAAGGAAAAGGATATTGAATTGCCTACACTGGATGATGAGATAGACAGCTGGATGAGAAGGATAATAGGATAGCTGATCTGGATGGACAGATCGTTGAACTGACCACTTATATAAACATGCTTAATGAGAGATCTATAGGGCATTCTGATGAGATGAAAGAGCTTTTCGATGCAAATCCTTCACAAAAGCGGGGTATTTACGCCCGCGATTCAATTGTCTATTCTGCTGATACTGAAGAGTTGAAATAATTGTATTTGTTTTCCCTTCTTTTTTTGTAGTCCTTCTAAAAAGGTAATGTTTTAAGTCAGCCGGTCAATAATTGAGCAGTGAGATAAATGAATCTGCCGGACCACAAGACCAAGATCGTATGTACTATAGGACCTGCTTCTTCTTCGGAAGAAATGCTGCGTGAGCTTATCTTTGCAGGAATGAACGTGGCGAGGATCAACTTCTCGCATGGCAGTTTCGAGGACCATAGTAAAGTTATTAGGCTGATAAAAAAGCTGTGTGATGAGCTCAACGTTGTTGTTTCGGTGATGGCAGATCTTCCGGGACCAAAGATACGTGTAGGCGAGATCAAAGATTCCCCTATAAATTTACAGAAGGGGGATAAGGTGAAACTTACCACTGACAGGATCGTAGGGTCAAAGGACCTTATTCCAGTGGACTTTGATAAGCTTCCTTACTGTATCGCCAAAAAGTCTGATGTTTATTTCAATGATGGTTTCATTCAGATGAGGTGCAGTGGCATTTGTAGCAATGAGGCTGAATGTGAAGTGATCGTAGGTGGTCCGCTCTCATCTCACAAGGGTGTGAATCTTCCCGGCATCGATCTTTTGCTTGATCCTGTCACTGAAAAGGACCTTGAGATCCTGGATTTTGCATTGGAAGAGGGAGTGAACTGCTTCAGTATCTCGTTCATCGAGCAGGGTTCCGACATACAGAAGATAAGGGATCATGCTGCTAAAAAAGGAAGGTCCGTATTCCTTGTGGCGAAGATAGAAAGAGGTCCCTCGGTCGAAAATATCGATGACATCATGGACGCTACCGATGCTTTGATGATAGCACGTGGTGATCTCGGTGTGGAAATTCCAATAGAGGAAGTTCCCATCGTACAGAAAGAACTGATACATAAGGCCAATCTACGTGGAATTCCGGTGATAACCGCTACTCATATGCTCGAATCCATGACCGATAACGTGCGACCAACACGTGCCGAAGCTACTGATGTTGCAAATGCTATTCTTGATGGCACCGATGCTATCATGCTTTCTGGAGAAACAGCAGTTGGTAAGTATCCGTTGGAGGCCGTTCATACGATGGTCAGGATTGCAAAAAAGACTGAAGCATGGCGTGATAGTACAGGTAGTGGAATTGGCAACATCAGGGATGCCATTGGTGAGACTGAGATGGGTATAAGTGATGTCATTTCATTGCAGGTCTATGATGCAATTCGTAAATTATCTATCGAATTCGTAGTTACACCCACTTACTCCGGGGCCACTCCAAGGCGTATCTCACGCTTTAAGCCGGAGAACTGGATAATCGCTATGAGCCATCTTGACCTTACCTGTGAACAATTGGCATATTCCTACGGTGTCTATCCGCTTTCTGTATCCGATGGCAGTGACGATCTTGAAAAGAAAGTGCTTGGTGCCCTCCTGTCCAGGGGGATAGGCAAGTCAGGTGACACGATCGTTCTGACACAAGGCTATTCTGGCGGCACCAACCTGTTGAAGATAATCGAGATCGAGCATTTGCTCGAATGATCATTCTATCATTTAATTATTTGTTCTGCATGGGGGAGATGTGTTCTTAAAGGACGCTCTCCAAAAGCAGTTCAGTAATATCCTTTATCCTGAACTCTTTTCCTTCTTGTCGGCATACATCCTCAAGATGATGATAACAGAACGGACAGTAAGAGACAACACCGTCAGGATAATCTTTTGTTTTTTCTATCGTTATCATGCCGACCTTTGATGAGATCTCAGGGAAGTTCGGCTTCACACCTGCAGGTCCTCCGCAGCATCCGTGTTTACCGCCAAACATCTCCTTGACCTCGACTTGCATGGACCTTAATATCTCTCTTGGAATGTCTGACATCTCCAGAATGGCACAGGCATCTCGTATAGCTACTTTTCTGTCCAATGCTTTGGGAACGAGCTTTCCTTCCTGTATCAGGTCTCTGAACAATTCAAGAGAATAGACCACTTCGAATTTAGGTTCCCTGAAAAGCCTGGCATATTCTTCCTTCAGGACAATATAGCAGCCAGGACAGGAAGCTATTATCTTTTTGATTCCGAGGGATTCAAGATATTCGACATACTCTTTGGCGTATTCCTTTGCTTCTTCCATATGACCGTTGTCAATGAGGAAAAGACCGCAGCATTTCTCTTCGGGTATAGCTCTTGGGGTGATACCTGCCTTGTTGAGCAGCTTGATCGTGGAGCGGGCGATATCCTGATGTGCAAATGCTATCCAACAACCGGTCATGTAGGCGACATCGGATGTTTCGGAAAGTTCGATCTCATCGTTTATCCAGGAGTTCCTCAATGTGACATCCTTTCTTCCGGGGCTTCCAGCTTCGATGATGTTCTTGCATATCTGTGATGTTCTTGCAGGTTCCTTTCCCTGCTCTGCCAGTATCGTCCTTTCCCTCTGAATGATATCGGTTATCGGAATGTTCATGGGGCATACATCGTCACAGGCACCACATCTGGTGGATAGATAAACATCGTCCACCTCGTCCTGATCAAGCTCATCACCATCGATAAGTTTCTGTAAAAGCATTATCTTCGATCGGGGTGTATATTTGTTGTCCGTGACCTTTGCGATATGACAGACATCATTACATTTTCCACAGTCTATACAATAACTAACGGCAAGCAGGTCTTCATCCATAATATTGCTCCGATGCTATCATATATGTCCTGATACATCAAATGTCGTATGGAATCCCTGCTTCTGTTCGTTCTCACGATCATCTTCATCAGTGTCCTTACCATTCGGTATCATATCACTCCGTTCTTGACCCTTATAGCAGCAGCTTTCCTTTTTGGGACTTTCAGCGGAATGGACTGGCTCATACAGTATGTGACAGGCGGAGCAGGACGTATCTTTTCACTTCTGGGGATTCCCATCTATTGTGGTGCGGTCATTGCACAGCTATTAAAGCATGGTCATTTCATAGAAAAGATAGTTGAGGATGTAAAACGCACCATCAAGGCTCCTGACATGGCAGCCGGAGTTGTCGGTTATCTTCTTTCAATTCCTTTGATGTGTTGTCTTACTAGTTATGTCGTAATGCTCCCGCTTATCGAACAGATGGAAAAGGAACAGTCTTCAGGCGGGAGACTGTTCTACATGGCAGCATTTGGCAGCGTGCTTTCCTTTGTACTTATATTGCCATTGCCGGTCGTTTATAGCATGACAACAGCATTCGGAGTTTCCAATTCGGATACCTTCAGCATCAATTTCATCACTGTCCCTCTTTCCCTGTTCCTTCTGGGTACAGGGTATGTGGTCGCAAAAAAACTTTCAGGAGGTTCTCAACACCCTCTTCCAGAACTTTCAGGTCTGGTAGAACCTGCTATGCTCGATCTGCCACGGTGGAAGGTCTGGTTGCCCATAGCATTACCAATAATACTGATATCTATTGGCTATCTGTTCTCTCCGCTTTCAATTATAAGTGATGTCAATATCGCCCTTGTGATATCCGTGTTCGTTTCCCTGATGCTTGTTGATGAAAAACCTCGCAAGATCGCACTTGAGAAAGGAACGAAGAATGCAGGGATCATTCTCTTTGATCTGTGCGGTGCAGGAGCACTTGGTTTTGTGATAGCTGCCAGTAGTTTTCCAGATGATGTTTTTGCTCTTATCAATGGTGTGTTCCCTGTTGTTGTCGTTCCTTTTGTTCTGGCGGTCCTGATCCAAACGGCACAGGGTTCACGTATAGTTACAGCGGTTATAACATCCACCATCGTTGCAGGAACTGATATTGTCACATCCGTTCCGACAGTTCCGCTTATCCTTATGATAAGTGCCGGCACTCTGATAGTTTCCTATGTCAGTGATCCATATTTCTGGCTGATACAGCGTTCCACAGGTGACAGCATACCAACCGTTGTACGCAGGTTCACGCTTCCTCTTGCAGGTGCAGGTGTCCTTATATTTTGTTGTGCTATGGTATTATTCATGTTCGCATGAGTTTAAGGATAACTATAAGTTCCTATGAATTCCAACAATGATACATGATTTCGGAAAGAATAGTGGTTACTAAAGATGATATTGTAAAACTGAAGGTCGATGCCATTGTTAACGCTGCCAATAAGTCCCTTCTAGGTGGCGGAGGTGTCGATGGTGCTATCCATAAGGCTGCAGGACCACAACTTCTTGAGGAATGCAGATTTCTCGATGGATGTCTGACAGGTGAGGCTAAAATAACTTCAGGCTATCGTCTTCCTGCAAAATATGTTATCCATACGGTTGGTCCGATATGGAAAGAAGGCGCTTCAGGTGAGGACAACAAGTTGGCTAAATGTTACCGTAACTCTCTGAAGGTTGCTGCAAAGAACGGTGTAAGGACGATAGCTTTTCCCTCTATAAGTACGGGTGCATATGGTTTTCCTGTGGAGAAGGCGGCGAAGATAGCCATGCGTGAGATAGCTGGTTTTCTTGAGAAAAATAAGACCATTGAGAAGGTATTTGTTGTTTGTTTTAATGAGGAGGCTTTCAGGAGCTATTCGGATGCTCTTGAGGAATGGGTGGCAGAAGAGCCATAAATAATTGCCAACATAATTTAAATATGATTGTAATTATGTCAGAATCACACGATAATCTGGAAGCGATAAAGAAGGCAGTAGCGTTCTTCACTTAAAAGAAAGTGATGGCAGTGCTCCATGGAGGAGATATTGTCTCACTATTTGCTGTAAGGTTATTCAAGGACCTTGATGCAAAGCTCTATTTCGTTTTCGGAAACGATCGTGGGGATAAATCTCTGCTCATAGAATGGTTCGGTGATTTCGGAGCCGAAGCCTGTGGGATCATCGGGGACCTTATGATAGAAGACCGCCATGTTGCACTGCTCTATGGCATCAACGAGGCAGAGGTAAGGGCAATTGTAGCATAAGGTAACTTTGGTGTGTTGTAAGGGGATCTACACACGCAGCAGAGTTTTGAATCTGTCAATGGTGTTTCGATAATAAACCCCGGTGAAACTGCGGGCGTTCTTGCAGGAAAGAGCACCGTTGCCCTGCTTATGTATCAACACCGGATGCTGAGATCTTCGAGCTGTAAGTGGGATTTATTTATATTTAAATGCATTTTACTCCACCTATTGGAAGGAATCAATGCATTTTATTATTGCTAGTTCTTAATTATTATTCCAGATTTAACCTAATTTCATTACCCTCTACAACATCATTTTCAGGTATTGCAATTTCGTTTTTGATTCCACTTCCCTTTTTCCATATTGTATAAGAAGATATTGCTTTTGTATCATAGGGAGCACCTTCTGTTGAATAAGGGACATTTATTTCATACCACCCATTTTCATCGGTTGTGGCTTCATTTTGATATTCAAATTTTCTTTCTTGATTTGATATCAAATTTGTTTTTACAAATACAATTTCGTTTGGACCTGAATAACCGTTAATTTTTGCTCCGGGCACATACTCAAATATTTTGACATCTCTAATCTCTTCATAGTTATCGATTCTATTTTTAAGGTACATATTCATGTAAGTGCCATTTGATTCATGGATCAGTCGGAGGTTGCCAATTTGTGATCCGTCTGAAATATGCAATTTTACTAAATTGGTGTCCATAAATTTCTCGCTTATATAAAAGCTTTCGAAATCGTTTCCTGCAAGATATTCATCACCTGCAGTATTCATTATATGTCTAGATTTACCTCCCACCATTAAACTGTCAGTGATTACATATTTTACATTTCTTTTATTCAATATGGATATGCATTCAGATTCGTTTGAACTTGCAAAAAACCTAGCTGAATCTTCCAGCCCTGTTTGGAAATTGTTAGCAACTGGTGGTCTTTTGGCAATATAGAGAATCCAGTTACCGTAGTCCCACCAGCTCAAGACTCCATATTCAGGTTTTTCAGAAGGGTTCAGATAGTATGATGTTTCAGGAGTGTTGGTTTCAAGCCATTCAAGGGATTCCTGCCAATCGGATGATGGGACCAATGGATCTGTTAAGGTACTGATAGTAGGGGCAAAGAAAAGCAGGCCAACAACTAAAATGAATATCATTGAAATAGCTAAACTGGCTCCAATTTGCCAAAAAGAGATTTTTGAAGAGACTTTTTTTGATCGCTGTTTTGTTTTCTCTTTAACTGTATCATTTCTCAATAGATCAAATGTTGCAATTATAAAGTATCCTGTTAATATTGCAATGTTTATTGAAAGCAGATATGCAAATCTTCTCTGGGATATCGTAAGCACGATTACAATAAGAGACCAGATCATGAAGAACACCATTTCAGGTGGATACTTTTCTTTGACGGCATTCTTGATGACAAGGCCAAAACCAATCAAGGCTGTTATGCTGAATATTACGAAATTGTGCCAGAGATGTGTAAGTGTAAAACCTTTGTCGTAGAGGATCGGAAGTGCTTCGGTGATCATTCCAAGCACTGCTCCACTTCCAAGAAGATAAAGAAGTCCTGAGGTCAAGCTTTGATAGAACTCCGGGGAAAGGATGTTGAGGGTTGCAGTTCCAATGCCAGATATAATTGCAACGATAACAGGATAGTACCACCATTTTAATCCCTTTGAGCCAATAAACCATGAGAGTGCTCCAAGCACAATAATGGAGATCAATAAAACTGCTACGTATAGAACATGGAACCAGGAAAGGAACATCCCACTTATCTCGTACCCGGGCCGAATCACGGTTGAGATCAAAGGCGCTATTATAGCTAGTGTTAGGAGATAGGTCGTAATTGTATTGATCACAAGGTATTCGGAAGATATTTTCTCCCTGAGGTCGAGCGTGAACTGGACAAAAGCATACAGACCAATCAGACCGATAAATATGGGAGACCCCATCCATGTAAATACAGCAAGGGCAAGGATAATACCAGCAGCTCCTGAAAATACCAGAGGTTTTGCAATAGATCTCTGAGAATTAATCTGTTTGATGTTTGAGAATGAGAGGTTTACGCCCTTTCCATATTTTAAGGATAGCATGAAAAGTGCATATGCGGTTGTTGAGAGCAGAACCTCAGCAACGTGATGATCAGTGGCCCCCACACTTGAAACTGCAAGATGTGCCGGTATGAGTGAGATCACAACTGCACTCAAAATAGCTGTTCTTTTATCAAAGATCGTTGATGCAGCAATATAAATGGGTATGATGGTCAAGGCTCCCAGCAATGCTGGGAAGATGGCACCTGCGATCTCGACCGTATGGATGTCCGGGTTCCCAAGGCCAAGGACCAGAGCAAACAATGCAGCTGCCTGATCATACAGGGGTGGCCATCCGATATCAAAACCGTATGGGTAATTGAGATATGAATCAAATGTGAGGGTGGATGGGAAATTTTGCGTGGTGTATATGATCCTCCTCATGTGATAAAATGGGTCAGTTCCGGTAAAGGTTACCTTCCCATTTGCAAAAATTATCAATGAAGACAGTGATCTGATAACAAAAGCTGTCAGTACCAAAAAGACAAGCATAAATTTGCTTTTTAAAAGTTGGTTAAGGTCTATCATAGGGTCAGCCCAAAAGTCATTGGCCGTTTATTGATTTAGTTATATAAATATATTCCCAACCCTCTAAATAATATATGGCAAGGTTTTAATATATATAAATTTATTACCAATCTTCTTAGGGTGCAAGAACATGGATCAAAATACTGAATGTAAATCTAAGACCAATAGGGTACTTGTCACAGGCGGTGCAGGCTTTATAGGAAGCCATATCGTTGACCGCCTGATGGAAAATGGTAATGAGGTCATAGTCTTTGACAACCTAAGTTCCGGAAAAATAGGGTTTATAGAACATCATCTGGATAAACCTAACTTTACACTTATCAAAGGCGACTTGCTCGAAGCTGAGAAGTTGGAGACTGTATGCCAGGGTATTGATCTTGTATACCATGTGGCTGCAAACCCGGATGTACGCCTGGGTGCAGTGGACACAAAGGTCCATTTTGACCAGAACATAACTGCCACCTACAACCTGCTCGAAGCTATGCGAAAGAGCGATGTTCCAAATATAGTATTCACCTCCACATCGACAGTATATGGCGAGGCAACGATCATCCCAACTCCTGAAGAATACGGCCCCCTTATCCCAATCTCCCTATACGGTGCATCAAAACTAGCATGCGAGGCACTGATAACCTCCTATTGTCACACATTCGACATGAACTCATGGATCTTCAGGTTCGCAAACATCATCGGAGACCGCAGCACCCACGGTATAATATTCGATTTCATCAACAAGCTCAAAATCAATTCCGAACAGCTCGAGATACTCGGAGATGGTAGGCAGGAAAAGTCCTATCTTCATGTCTCTGAATGTATCGATGCCATACTGTTTGCAGTCAAGAATTCCAGAGATGCCGTGAACATATTCAACGTAGGTTCAGATGACACCATCAATCCCACAAGAATAGGTGAGATAATTGTCGAGGAGATGGGACTTGAGGACGTTGAGTTCACATATACAGGTGGAAAGCGCGGCTGGAAGGGTGATGTTCCAAGGATGCTGCTTGGGATCAAGAAATTGAAAGGAGCTGGCTGGTGTCCGGATTATTCCTCTGAGAGAAGTGTGAGGGAGGCTGTTAGGGTGTTGGTTGAAGCGAGTTTGTGAGATGAAGATATTTCAATTTTATAGATTTTACTTGAGATTAAATTTTAATCTATATGATTAAAATAAAATGAATTATCATATTTTAAACATTTCAAAAAACGGAGAAATTATATGAAAATCGGAATTATTTTGGGTACACGTCCAGAAATTATTAAAATGTCTCCACTAATAAGAGAATGCGAAAAAAGAAATCTTAAATATTTTATTTTACATACTGGACAGCATTATTCTTATGAAATGGATCTAGCTTTTTTTGATGACCTTGAATTACCAAAACCTAAGTATAATCTGGATGTTGGTTCTGGAAGCCATGCAGAACAAACAGGAAAGATCATGGTGGGTATCGAAGAAATCATTAATAAAGAAAATCCAGATATTGTACTAGTACAAGGAGACACAAATACTGTATTAGCTGGTGCTCTTACTGCTTCAAAAATGCACATCAAAGTTGGACATGTTGAAGCTGGTCTGAGAAGTTATGATCGAAGAATGCCCGAAGAAATTAATCGTGTTATAACAGATCATATTTCAAATTATCTCTTTGCTCCTACTAAGATAGCAAATGATAATCTATTAGAAGAAGGTATAGGTCGACATAAAGTATTCATGACAGGAAATACTATTGTTGATGCCGTTTATCAAAATTTAAAAATTGCTGAAAATAAAGTTGACATTTTAAAAGATTTGGACATACAATCAAAAGAATATTTCCTTATCACAGCACATAGAGCTGAAAACGTTGATAGTCGTGAACGTTTAGAAAAGATCTTGAAAGGTATTGTTGCCCTTCAAAAAGAATATTCATTACCAATTATTTTCCCCATACATCCAAGGACTGAAAATAGAATCAGAGAATTTGGATTTTCGTTGGATGGTATAAGAACTACAAAACCTCTGGGTTTTTTGGATTTCCTCCAGCTTGAAGCAAATGCTAAACTTGTATTTACAGATTCAGGTGGAGTTCAGGAAGAAACCTGCATTATGGGAATACCCTGTATAACTCTAAGAGACAATACTGAGAGACCAGAAACTCTGGAAGTAGGTTCAAATATGCTTGCTGGGGTTGAATCCGATAGTATCATCCAGTCTGCTAAGAAAATGATGAGCGAAGAAAAGAACTGGTTAAATCCATTTGGAGATGGCAAAACTGCAGAAAAAATAATTGATATATTGAGGATTAGATAATGGATTATCCATCTGAGACAAAATCAATAGATGTTGTTTGTTTCTCAGATATATTCTGGGATTCTCTCTGGCAAAGACATCAGCACCTTCTTACAGGATTTCCTTCAAACTGGAGAATTCTGTTTATTGAACCAACATCAATTCCAGTTCTCCTTAGACAACCTCATAGATTGTTTACTAGAAATGAAAAGAACATTTCAATCGTTTCTTTACCATCATTTCCTTTGATAGACAAATTTAAAAGTTTGAGATGGATTAATGATTCCTTTATTTTATTATGGCTTCGTCTCATATTCAGAAAACAAAACATAAAAGAACCGCTTCTCTTCTATTATGAACCAAGGTATTCAAGTTTAATCGGAAAATTGAAAGAAACAATGGTGGTTTTTGATTATATAGATGATAAACTCTCTTTCTCCAACGTTCCTTCCTGGATGAAAATCTATCTTGACAGGTTAATCGAGAAAGCAAACATAATTTTTGTTGCTTCTTCTTACTTGCATCAGAATATTACTAAACATAGAGAGCATAATGTGCATTTTATAGGAAACGGTGTTGATATCGATCATTTTAAGGAAGCAATGACTGATATTCCAATACCGGATGATGTCAAAAATATAAAAAAGCCAATTGTGGGTTATATTGGCGCTCTCAGCGACTGGGTGGATTTTGATATCATAGAATCGATTGCCAGAGAATATCCAGATTATTCTGTTGTATTGGTAGGTCCAGAGTTCCCAAATGTAAAAAACAAAATTGATTCATTAAAAGAGTTTCCCAATATCTTTGTCTTTGGAAAAAAACCTTATGAAGAGCTTCCTAATTATCTAAAATTTTTTGACACATGTATTATCCCTTTTAAAATAAATGATTTAACTATAAGTTCAAATCCAGTCAAATTTTATGAATATATTGCAGCTGGAAAGAGTGTGATTTCTACTGATTTACCAGAAATCAGAAATTGTAATGATTTAGCGTATATTGCAAAAAACCTTGATATATTTGTTACAATGGTTCCACTTGCGCTGAATTTTCATCAAAATATAAATTTAGCGTTTAATTTTCTAGAAAAAAAAACATGGAAAAATAAAAAAAACAGTATGGTTGAAATAATAATGCAAAAATTGGATGAATTAGATAAATCAAACAATTCATAAATTAATATACCAAGAAGTAAATAATATCATGTCGAAAATTATTAATTCAAAAGAATGGTGGGACGATTATTTTAAAAATAATTGGGAAGCTAATAATGGAAAAGAACAAACTGCATATTTTATGTAGATTCTTATTGAAAACCTGCCTGAAAATATTAAATTATATATTAACAAAAAAGGAAATACAATCCTTGATTGGGGATGTGCTCTAGGTCAAGGTGTTGAATTATTACAAAAAAATTTTCCCAATGCTAAAGTAAAAGGATTAGATATATCGGATATTGCAATTGAAAATGCAAAAAAAGAATATCCTCATCTAACTTTTATATCAAATAAATTATCTCAAGTTGATGAAATATTTTCAGTATTGATTTGTTCAAATTGCCTTGAACATTTTAATAATCCATCATCATATATATACGAAAACTTGTCACACACAAAGGATTTTTATATCATTTTGGTACCATATAAAGAAAAAAATAGAACGGAATGCCATAAAACTTATTTTGATGAACATTTTTTCCAAAATGAGATTGGCGAATTCGAAAAAATATTTTTTAAAGTTATTGATACAAAATCATCTGGTTTTTGGCATGGAAACCAATTATTAATCGTCTACAAAAAAAAGTCTATAGTTTTAGAAAATATGGATGAAGTGATTAACATGTATGCTAATTCTCAATCTTCGCAGTTATGGGATAAAGTTGCTGAAACTTATGTAGAATGTACAAATGATTCAGAAGTTCAACTTGGAAATGAAATCGAACAAATGTTATTGGACCTAGGAGTCAAACCTAGATCATCATTACTGGAAGTGGGGTGTGGAAGTGGACATTTATCTGGATATCTTGCAACTAAGGGCTTTAAAACAACACTTCTTGATTTCAGCAAAGTAGCTTTAGATAAAGCAAAAAAACATTATGATGATAATAATCTAAAAGGCGGTTTTATTAATGCAGATATGCTGAATTTATCTACTAATATCGTTGACTCTCATGATGTTGTTTGGAATTCTGGCGTGCTTGAGCATTTTAGCGCATGGGACGTTATCGATGTTTTAAGGAAAATGGGTGAGGTTGCCCGACAATATGTCATAGTTCTTGTACCAAATTCAAAAAGTATCCCCTATTTATTATTTCGTCGTCATGCCATGGAGACTGATGAATGGGCATGGGGGAGAGAATTACTACGTGACTCCTTAAAGCACCTAGCAGAAGCTGCTGGTCTTGAAGTTCTTGAAGAGAGATATCTCGGCAATCATTTTTCACAAGATCATTTCAATTATATTAATCCGATAATTGGACAAGAATATCAAAATATCAATCTACAAAAACTTATTTCGAATGACCAAAATTATCTGATTGCTCTAATCGCTCGACCTAAAAAAGAAGATATTCCTTT
>Ga0255366_10167_pt1 | contig 12884 bp, 9 predicted proteins | sample ANMaggSeSYBR01C4_FD_182086 | JGI IMG/M metagenome (GOLD analysis project Ga0255366, IMG submission 182086) | Sediment cell enrichment communities from methane seep in Santa Monica Basin, California, United Staets - ANME aggregate JGI... | ecosystem: Environmental > Aquatic > Marine > Cold seeps >... | reverse complement strand
TGCCCGCTTCAATTTTGGATAATGCATAATACCAGGCAACGTATCCAAATACGGAACATATCAGTGCAAGGTATAGAATTGAAATCCAACCATTAAATGAAATGTTTTGGACAACGTCTGTTATGTCAGGCAGAACAACGGGCAAGAAAAAAATTGTTCCGAGAATAAATGCATAGGTTGTGACAGTAAAAGGATCGTATTTATCAAGAAGTTTTTTCCCTACAATTGAATAGATCGCCCAGCAAAGAGCCGAGAGGACCATAAAGATACAGCCGATTAAGAAAACATTACTAAATACTATGCTTTCGTTTGTCATCTGTGCAAAGATAACTACAAGTACTCCAAAAAAAGAAAGGGCGATTCCTGATGATTTTTTGAATGGAAAATTTTCTTTTAAAAAAGTTGCAGACAATATTACAACAAAAATAACGTTGGTGTTAATTAAAACCGCAGCAGTAGAGGCAGTAGTCTGCTCAATCCCAATAAACTGAAATATATATAGAAGCGTCACCCCGGTTAATCCCAAAACAGATAAGGACAAAAAATCTTTGATAGGCAGCCGGGTTTCTTTCTTACTTAAAAACAGGATTAAAACCATAAAAGGCGTAGCAACAAGAAATCTTAGAAAACCCAAATCAACAGAGGATATCTCCTTAACGGTTATCCTCACTGCAACAAAAGAACCTGCCCATACTAAACTAACAAGAACAAGTAGTAAAGATATGTACGTTTTACTGTTCATTTAACAAAAGACTTAGAATTTAGGACTTTTTAATAGCTTTCATACCACCCTCAAATGCCCTTTTGTTTATCTCCTTAAATTTTGCAGGGACGTTATCAAGAATCGTCTTTAAAAGAATCTCTGATTTAAATGGTAAAACATCAGTTGCAGCAAGGGCTCCAAGCATTACAATGTTTTTCGTGATAATAGCACCAGATTCTTTTGCTATGTTCAAAGCATCCATTTTGTATAACTTAGAACGGGAGTTTATCTCCTCAAATATATCATCTAAATCTGGATATTTCTCCCCGCCTACTGCAACTGTGAATGGAATAACCGGGTTGATATCAGTCACAACCTTTGTTTCCTTATTCGCATATTGAATATATCGCAGTGCCTCTGAAGGTTCCATGCTGATTATTGCATCTGCTGTTCCACTCGCAACCAAGGGCCCAAATATATCACCCATTCTAACCGTACAACTGACAGATCCGCCTCGTTGTGCCATTCCATGAACCTCAGATGCGTAGACATTTACTTTTGCATTAACAGCTGCTTTTCCCAGTATGTTTGCTGCAGTTATAACGCCCTGACCGCCCACTCCTGTTAAAACTATACTAATTTTGTCACTCATTTATTTCATCTCCTTTTTCTTAGAAATGGCATCAAATGGACAAACCAGAACGCAATTACCACATCCATTACACTGTTGCTCATCGATGTGAATGCTGTCATCTTCGGCATAGTAAAATGCAGGGCACCCAAATTTACCGATGCAGATTTTGCATTTTTTACATTTTTCTTGGTCGATCGTATAAACAGATATTTTTTCTCCGGCTTTTCGTTTCGCTCTGTTCTCCAGTAAAATACACGGTGCTTTACTAACTACAACAGAAGGTCCTTTGAACTCAATTGCTCGTTTAAATGCCTCAGTAGTCTCCTTAATATTATTGGGATCTGTAATTTCGATGTGCTCAACCCCACATCCTTTTACAACATCTTCAACCTTGATTCTTCTCGCAGGTCGCCCCATACCATCAAAGTCAGTACCAGGATGGGGTTGATGCCCAGTCATTGCAGTGGTTCGATTATCTAAGACCGTTATAACCACATCATGGCTATGATGTACGGCGTTGATGATCGGCGGAATTCCAGAATGGAAGAATGTTGAATCACCCATAAATGATATAACAGTATGATCAGTAGAAGCTGCAAGTCCGCATGCCGTGCCAGCATTAGACCCCATACATAACAATAGATCTGCCATCTCCAATGGTGGTTCTTTTCCTAGCGTATAACACCCAATATCTGTTGGATAGACAGTTCCCTTAGGTGAAGCTTTTTTAACGGCATAGTAAGTAGCACGATGAGGACACCCTGGACACAGAGACGGTGGACGACCAGGTATTTTAATTTCGGGTTTTATCGGTTTTGAAATTGGATTTTTTACTTTGAATATTTTAGATAATGCCCCTGTGACAATATCAGGGTTATATTCATATAATCGAGAGAAATGCCCAGTTGATTTACCATATAATTTAACGTCTGTTCTTAAATCATATATCATTTCTTTAAACTGGTTTTCAAGGATTGGTTCAAGCTCCTCAACAATTACTATGTTTTTACATGATTTGATGAACGTTTCACACATTTTTCTGGGCAAAGGATGAGTCATCCCAAGTTTTAGAATTCTAACATCTAGTTTTAAATCATCAACTACCTCTCTAACGTAGTTAAAAGAAACGCCAGAAGTAACTATTCCCCAATCGTCGGGCTTTCCAACATTTATTGTTTCATTAAATGGTGATTTTTCTGAGATTTTTTCTGCATGTTCCATCATTTTCAGGAGTTCAGGATGTCTTGCACGTGCAACTGCAGGGGTTGTAACAAGCATCGGACTTTTTTCAAAATGTCCTTTTCCTCGTGGTTTTACAGATTTCTTTAAAACCACAGCACCTCTCGCATGATTCAGTCTTGTAACAGTCCTTAGCAGTATGGGAGACTTTAACTCTTCAGATATCTCAAAGCCCAGTCTTGTCATTTCCTTAGCCTCTTCGGGAGTTGTAGGTTCGAGCATAGGCGCACTGGCAAAAATTGCAAAATAGCGGTTGTCCTGTTCATTTTGAGAAGAATGGCAATACGGATCATCTGCGGATACTATGACATGCCCGCCTCTGCACCCTACATATAGGTAGGTCATAAAAGCATCACTTGCCACATTTAGGCCAACATGTTTCATACACGTTAGGGCACGTAGGCCAGAAAATGATGCCGCAGCAGCCACTTCAAGTGCTACTTTTTCATTGGTTGAATACTCAAAGTAAAAAGAGGGTTTTTCTCCTTTCTTTTTGAGATACTTTGCTATCGCCGAGAAAGTATCTGCTATCTCTGATGATGGTGTGCCCGGATAGGTTGTTGCAACATCAATACCCGCTTCAAGAGCACCTCTAGTAATTGCCTCATTTCCAAGTAAAAGTATTGTTTCCTTAGGTTTTGACTCTATTATTTCCATATAATCACTCCCCTTAGTAGTCTAAAGAACTCTACATTTGAGCCCATTTGGGGAATTTAAGGAGAGCATATAAAGCTAACTAGTGAAAGAGATCGATCAATGCTGTTTTCAACTGGAAAAAGCAATTCTAACGAGGTTAAAAGGTTTATTTCATTTTGACATTTTGACACCTTATATTTATATATCTTGGTGTTAAAAGATAACATGTAGCATAAATAACATATTGTATTTAGTAAGATAAAATATATTACTAGATGCATTCGTTTCACATTCTCATCACATAGAGGTGGCATCGTGGACAAAAGGAAACTGACATATTATTCATTGATAGGAACTATACTTGGCGGAGTAGTTGGATTGGTTCCCATTATTGCATGTTTAAATTTTTTTTCATTGATTGATGGGGTTACCCATAGCTTTGTTATAATCAACATTGTTGCCTTGTCTGTTGGTTTTTGTGCCGCATATCTTATCATATTTAAATCAACAAAAAATTTGGATTGGTTCAAAACGAGACATTGGATATTAATCAATTCATCTATCGGTGCAATCTTTGGTCTGTTGGTAGGGTACTTTGCCAATACCGGTGAAATATACTGGTTTGTTATAGGGTTTGCAATAATCTCAATCATACCAGTGGTTAATTCTTTAGTAGTAGCTTTTTGGTTAGGAGCCACGATATATGGTTCATACTATCCAATCGATTTAATCCCAATTTTAAATGACATTCTTCCTATCCATCTAACAGATACTTCAATGATATGGATAACAGGTCTACCTCTATTTGCAGTTCCTTTATTTGCATTCTTGGGATATTGGGCGGTTGGATTAATATCAGGATCCTGCAAAAAGAGGATTTTGGCACCAACAAAGATAATTGATCGAAGAGGATTCAAAGGAGAGATGGGGGAATACAAGTCCAAATTAAGTGGATGGAAAAACGAGGGATATAGCACATCTGAATTGGAAGAATCATTAAAGAGTGGAAATTTACTCAGCAAGATACAAAACCTCAAGACCTTTGAATCTAAAATCCAGAAACTTGAGCAATTTGAAAAGGAGATATCAACTCTAGGCGTAGAAGGATTCGACTATGAAATTGTCTCGATAAAAAAGAAATTAAAAAATCCCAATGAGATAGATAATATAGAGTCAGAACTTTCGATGTTAAAAACTAGGATCGAAGTAAAGATTGGAAAACTAATTGACAGAACAGATGGGAAAATTAAAAATGCAATCAGTGACGCGGCAAAATCAAAAGATTCGCAGCGATTGAGTGCACTGAAAATCTTAGAAATGGAGTTTTATACTTTCTCTGAAAAATTTAGATCTACTAAAATCCCATATAAGGAGACTATGTACACTATCCGGGATCTGAATCATCAAGCTGAAACACTTGATATTCCTCATGAAGAAAAACATGAAATGCCTGACCAGGTTCATGTTAAAAAAACAAATTATTATGACATTTTGAGTATAAAGCCAGATGCCACCCAAGAACAGATAAAGAAAATGTTTAAAAGATTGTCATTAGCATATCACCCCGATACTGAAGCAGATACTGGTGTGGATGGTGATCGCAGATTTAGGACGATTATCGAAGCGTATGAAACTTTGAAAGAACCGGATAAACGAAAAAAATACGATTTAGAAAATGGAATACAACAGTGAGACGGAGATATGAGGAGAGAGTTACTACTAACCATAGTTAAAAAACCATCTGTATGCAATTAACGGGCACGTGCAAACCAAACGATATAAATCCAACTACAGCATAGCATGGCTCATATGAAGAAAAAGGTTGCATTGTCCATAGCAGGTTCTGACCCGTCAGGTGGAGCAGGGATACAAGCAGATTTGAAAACATTCGCTGCTCTCGGTGTGCATGGGACAACAGCAGTAACTTGCATCACTGTTCAAAACACACAAAGAGTGGAAAAAATCCACAAGCTTCCCCTGGACATCATAGAAAATCAAGTTAGTATTTTGGCAGAAGATTTTAAGATAGATGCAATGAAAACTGGAATGCTTTATGACAGTGAAATAGTGTCTTGTATTTCAAAAAAAATCTCACAATATAATCTGAAGGGAGTGGTAGATCCTGTGATGATTGCCACTAGTGGCGACATGTTATCAGAAGAAAGTCTTGTTGATACAATTAAAAAAGAACTTATCCCTAAAGCATACATAGTAACACCAAACATCCACGAAGCGTACATGTTAACCGGGGAAAAAATAGAAACAATAGATGAAATGAAAAAAGCCTGTAAAAAGATCTATGAAATGGGACCTAAATATGTTCTGATAAAAGGGGGGCATCTTGATAACGCACATGCCCACGATGTACTTTTTGACGGGAAAAAATTTACCGTTTTGTCTTTGCCAAAAATTCCAGATAAGAAAGCCCATGGTTCCGGATGCACTCTATCTGCATTGATAACCGGTTTACTCGCGTTAGGAGAAACACCAGATTTTGCAGTTAGGAAAGCCAAACACATTCTTTGGAATATGATAGAGCAAGGATATATTCCAGGAGGGGGATCAGATGTTCTAAATCATTCATCCAACCTAGTTTGGGAGATACCCCATTCGTTTCCAACTAATGATCATTTTACTACATGGTGGGATTTAAAAACATCTGTTGACCGTCTCTTATCGTTTCTACCTAAAAAATATATTCCAGAGGTGGGAATGAACATTGGATACGCTCTGCCAAATGCAAAAAAACTAGAACAAGTATGTGCAATTAACGGAAGAATCGCTAAAACACAGGATAACCCAAGAATGTGTGGTGGTCTTGCATTTGGTGTGTCAAAACACATAGCGGCCATAGTTCTGGCGGCGATGACTTTCGACCTCGACGTGAGATGTGCCATGAATATAAGATACTCTGAAGAGAATCTTGAAAAATGTAAAAAGGTAGATTTTACAATAGGTTCATTCGATAGAACAAAAGAACCAACAAAGAAAATATCAACAATGGAATGGGGAACCAAGGAAACGATAACACGTCTCAATTACATACCAGATATCATATATGATACTGGAGGAATAGGTAAAGAATCGATGATAAGAATTCTTGGAAGAAATCCAAAAGAAGTTGTAGATAAGGCATATATTCTATCAAAGGATCGTGATAACTGAGTATGCTTGTAAACGGCCAATCCATAGTATGCAAAATAGTATGAGGAAGGCACGTATGGAAAGGTTTATAAACGGAAAAATTGTTGATAGAAAGCGAAAAAAACAAAGAATTTCAGGAAGGAAAAGTTTATGGCAGAAAAAGAAAAATCTGATGAGAACACAATATTTGTTGGAAACAAACCACCGATGAGCTACGTACTTGCAGTAGTAACACAGTTCAATGGCGGATCAGACGACGTGATAATAAAAGCTAGAGGCAGAGCAATAAGCAGAGCAGTAGACACAGCAGAGATAACAAGAAACAGATTCGTGACCAATTCAAAGATCAAAGATATAAAGATCGGGACAGAGGCCATCACAAACGAAGAGGGAAGAACCTCTAACGTATCCTCAATCGAAATAACTTTGACGATCAAATAAAGAGATTGGAGTTATTGTGGCAGCATCTGCCTTGAAAAAGTACGTTTTTTTAGTGTTGAGTTTATTTACTCGACCTATATTTTTTATTTTTCAGACTTTATGGACTGTTTAGGAAAATTTAGAATACTGGCATCTACAAATGAGAGATTAGAAGAATTAGCGGCTGTCATTTTAATAGTATAATGTTCTCAAGTAGCATACAAAAATCATTTAAACAGGCGAACACATGCATATGCCCCATTGGTAAGCATGGTTAGTTATATTATTGTCACAGGGGGAGTTGTTTCTGGTTTGGGAAAGGGCATAACAACTGCCTCAATAGGAAAAGTTTTGAAAATGCATGGTTACAAAGTTACGGCCATAAAGATAGATCCATACATAAACTGTGACGCTGGGACATTAAGACCCACAGAACACGGAGAGGTATGGGTTACAGAAGATGGTGGGGAGATAGATCAAGATCTTGGTCACTATGAAAGATTTTTAGATGTTAACATCCCTAAATGCCAAAATATCACAACAGGACAGGTTTACGGTACAGTTATTGAAAAAGAGAGAAAGGGAAAATATCTGGGGAAAACAGTACAACCAATTCCACATGTGACAGACGAAATTAAAAATCGCATAAGAAAACCTGCACAGGATTCGAATTTTGATTTTATACTTGTTGAGATTGGTGGAACCGTTGGCGACTATGAAAATGTATTATTTCTCGAAGCAGTACGTCAAATGAAACTAGATGGAGACAAAGTAGTCTACGTCCATGTGACCTATGTGCCTGTTTTGGATGCTCTTGGTGAAGCAAAAACAAAACCAACACAACATTCTGTAAAACTCCTTAGAGGAATAGGAATTCAACCTGATTTCATAATTACCCGTGTAAAGGAACCTCTCGACGATGTACGGCGGGAAAAAATTGCTATGTTCTGTAATATCCATGAAGAGGGTGTTATCTCCAATCCAGATGTTGAAAATGTATATAGTGTCACCCTTCTTTTTGAAGAACAAGAATTATGTAAAAAAATACTTCATAAGTTACATCTTAGAAAAGATCATAACGAACTGAAAGATTGGAAGAATTTTATCACCAAAATAAAGAAGCTAGATAAGAACGTTAAGATTGGCATAGTGGGAAAATATTTTGATATTGGAACCTCTCAACTCTCTGACTCCTACATATCAGTTATTGAGGCAGTGAAGCATGCAGCATGGAACAACAATCTCCGTCCCGAAATTCACTGGATCAACTCGAAAGTTTTTGAGAAAAAACCAGAAGAGCTATCCATGCTTGATGGTTTAGATGGCGTTATTGTTCCAGGCGGTTTTGGCCTTTCTGGAATACATGGAAAAATCGATGCAATCCGCTATGTACGAGAACATAACATACCTTACCTTGGACTGTGCCTTGGTATGCAACTTGCAGTGGTCGAATATGCACAAAATGCCTGTAATATAAAGGATGCTAGTTCAAGAGAAATAGATAAAAAAACCACACATCCTGTAATAGATTTTATCCCTGATCAGGTAAACATTCTACAAGAATCGCGATATGGTGCATGTATTGATTGCTATCTTAAGAATCACAGTTTCTCTAAAACCAACATTTCGCAGCTTCTCCTCAATGGGAAAAAACGCCTGACGGCGTTTTGGTTTTAATCCTCCATGCGATTCATCCCACAACTTAAAAGTTGGGGACTTCTCGCTTGAATTCACGTTAAGAATAGTTTGAAAAAAAGGGATAACTTCAACCTATCTCTTTTATTATTTAGGATGATTCGCTATATTTTTTCAAGGTTTTTTCCGCATTCGGGACAAAATCTTGCATTCCCTTTCATTTGTGTACCACATTCGGGACAATATATCGTTCTCTTCGATATATCTTTCTTTGATTTCTTCATATCATATACTTTTTGAGAGGTAACATTTTGTTTCGCATATTTTTTTTCATTATGGTAGGTATTAAATTGTTTACCACAATATTGGCAACTCTTTGCATTAAAAGGAATATTGCGGCCGCAACCCGGACAATGACGCTGAGGTTTTGATCGTTTAATCGGACGATCATAATCATCCATTCTATCAGATTTCACTAGATATAAGATAATTATTGCAACAATAATACCAATACAATTGCAAGATAAAATTGATCCAAGTAAAGATAAAATGGCCATTATTTTCGTAAGGATAACTGCCCAACCTTGATTTAAAAAAAGCCCTATTGCTAACGCCACCCAGAATAATCCGAGTATTAAAAACAAGTAAAAAATTATTTCAAGATGTAGAACTCCAAGAAAGATATCTCCAATGTAACTTCCCGCAGGAATAGAATCAAGAAAACCAGATATCAAATTGATAAATATTACGGGCGCCAATGCCAAAATAAGATAGAACATGCCCGCAATTAAATCAAATACGCCTACTATCGTCCTACCGATTTGACCGATGAAGATACCTCCATGGAGGAAAACAAGAAACGCGTTATTAATTCTTCGATTTTTTTTAACCTTGAATCAGGTGTTAACCAAAGCTCCGAGTAAGATGCCTCCGATCAATCCGGCAGGAAAACCTGTTAACATTCTCAAAAAATGCGTACTCTCATATCCAGTGAATAATTGAAAACCACCATCAATGGTGACAGGAGCAAGAAAACAACCAATCACAATCAATGGCAAAAACTCCAAATCAATTTTTTGTTTTAATATTTCTCCAATCTTTGATGGGAACAAAAATAAGATATAATCATTAGGTCTCTGATCATTCGAAATAAGCAAGGTAAATACAATAGCAATAAAGAATCCAAGATATACTGAGAAGCATCTCACACAAACAGGCATCTGATTATCATTGATCAAAAAAGATCGATGGGATTTTTGATGACATAACACATCACCAACTAAATAAATGATACCAGGATAGCTTGGAAGTTCATCCCAAAGAGTTTGATGGTTAACAAATGTTGAACTGCCATTTAAATCCTGAATCGTATTTCTTTGAAGAGCTAATGGGGCAAGAAAAAGCGATAAAATCCAAAAAGTAAGCACTATCAGAATAAACAGATTTGACCGCTTTTCAAACAATAGGTATGTTAGATTCATAAACATTTCAGGTTATTACAACATGGATTAAAATTATTTTGTCTGATATCTTCCAAAAAACAATAATTTTATATCTATCATTTTGTTATGAATCTATGTTAAATGGAGTGAATATATGACAAGACATTGTCCCCAATGTGGAGAAAAAATAACCGGATCGCCTAAGTTCTGTATTAGCTGCGGTTATACTTTTAAAGGTAGCAATAGCGCTTCAAACAACTCAATGATATTTGAAGATCAGCATACGAAATCTTTGCAGAAAGGCTATTTGATATTTGGGATTTTTTCAGTAATTATCCCGGTATTTTTAATGATTTGTAAATATTATTGGTAATTGCTGGTTTATTACTTATTTTATCCTATGATTTAATATTCAGAAAAATAAGATACACTGCAATTAGTACATTAGGGTGTGTATTGGGAGTTGGAGGGGCTTTTCTTCCAGCAGTTGAGGCGATAAGAGATTGTTACTTGAATTCGTCCTCCATTATTTTTCCGATCATCTTTCTTATCGTTCTCATCGTATACTTATGTTATTTGATTCTAACACTATTATGGAGAAAAGATCAAACTCATGCAAAACCTTTGATACATTCAAGGAAATAAGTCAATTCATATACATATAATTTCAATTTACTCTTTTTTTCCAATATATAAAGATTATTGATGCGATTATAATGATGAAAAATTCAAAACCTGGTACATTTGGAAAAACTGGCTCATCAGGCGATCCCTTATTTTTAATCTTAAGATCAAGCGATATCACCTCAGAATAATTCACGCCATCGCTGCATCTAAAATAAAAGATATGCAAACCATCCTCCAAGATGTTTGTATTATATGGGAAAGACCAGGTATCAGTCACATTTATTTTCATCCACGATCCATTGATTGCATCAATAGCGACTTCAACGTTCACAATATTTTCCAAACAATCAGATGGAATGATTTTTCCTGTGATATTAATCTGACCAGTCACTTCCGAGTTCATCTCGGGGCTCTGTATTTGAAGAGGGAAAATGTTAATTTCAATTTCATATTGAGTTGAGTTTTCAGCATCTACATCATCTGTAACAGTAAGAGTAATGTTGTAGATTCCTGGTTGCTTGAATCTATGGGTTGGGTTTTGCAGATTTGAGGTTTCCCCATCCCCAAAGTTCCACAACCACTTAGATATATTTCCATCAAGATCGGAGGAGAAATCAGTAAAATTTATTTCTGATTGAGTGGAATAACATCTATCGGAAAAGGTAAAATTTGCCGTTGGGTGATAATTAATTATTCCAATAAATCCAATTCTTGCAGAAGAGGAAATACTGATTGGTGATGTCATACCCGATGAGGGATAGAACTGGATCTCACTACTATCATAATCCATTTTGTCAAGATAATAGTTCACATATAAGTTAACTCTCCCCGTCAAGCAAAATGAGATTTCATAAGATGGGATTATTCCTATTTTTACTTCTTCCCCTGGCTTTGCATCTTCATCAATTGTTATCAAAAAGCTATTTTGTGTGAAATAAATCGAAGGATCCTCCGTTGTCACAGGTCCATCATTGATTATTTCACCTTTAATATCTCCCTGAAGGTTCAACCAAAGCCAGAAATTAAAATCCACAAAGGAATATAAATCTAGATTCTTATGATAAATCTCCAATTTATCCAATCCTATTGGATTATTGACGAGTACGCTTTGAATCGTGTCGCCTTTCATCTCTACTAATCCATCTGAAGCATATTCAATGATTTTAGAAGTAAGATCTCCACCAATATACTCCGTTATTCTTGTGATGGAAGAGGGTACTTTTCCTGAAATTTTAAATGGTATGGAGTCGTATCCCAGATTAATCTGGTAGGTTTTTCCTGGATTAAATTTCTTAATTGGGGTGATACTGATCGGGATGTTAAACTGACCATTTATTGGAACATTGTGTGATGATAAATCAAACTCTATCCCCATCTTTGCTTGACAACCATCAAATTCCACTTGTGACATTTCTATATTCACTGTTTGCACATCACCCGCAGTTATCGTTATCTCTTTTGTTATGATGGGAAAATCATCATGATCAAAAGAAAAAGAGTAGGTTCCGGGGTTCAGACAAATCTCAAAGTAACCATTAGATGCTGTCCCTTTTAAACCTTCATCAATATAGACCTTTGGGTTAATCTTATTGTTTTCTGTATCTCTAATATGTAATTCGACGCATCCCGGCTCAGAGGAAGTTGAAAAAGAAAACGAGTATTGGTTTTCAAGGTTGTTTTCAAAAATGCTATTGTCATGCGCAGTTGTATCAATGGTACAAGTATATGTTTCTGAAAAGCTAAAAGAATTATGTGTAATTTTCGCTTCCTTGTTATCATTTTTCCAGGTCCAATCAAGACCTGATATGGTTGGTGAAATACTGAAAGCCATCTCGACCGAATCAGTATCCATTTGCTCATCAAACTTAATGACGATGTCTGAATCGGAGTCAACAATATCCGTATTGCCAGGTTGAACAGCAACAACATTAGGATTGTCATAATCAACTCTTATTACTGTCGATGTTGAATCCCCCAATCCCTCATCATCTGTTACTGTTAATGTAATCGTAAAAGATCCTTGAGTTTGGAATGTATATGATGGATGTTGTGTGTCATTAATATTTCCATCTCCAAAATCCCAAGACCAGTTGACGATATATCCATCATATGTTGATTCATAATTAATATCAATTCTACAATCAAGAATATAACTAAAATCAGCGTTTGGTGGAGTTGTGTTCTCTACCACTGAGATTTTTTTTTGGTAACTACTGCTCTTTGCGTCATCACCGGTGATTGTAAGAGTAACATTGTAATCTCCCGGTTGTGCATACATATGGGTAGGATTTTGATCATATGAAATCACCTCATCTCCAAAATCCCAAGACCAGTTGACAATACTGCCATCGCTGTCAGATGAGTTATCTGTGAACTCTATTGTTTCATTCGCCTTAGGGTTTTC
>Ga0255366_10166_pt1 | contig 12910 bp, 13 predicted proteins | sample ANMaggSeSYBR01C4_FD_182086 | JGI IMG/M metagenome (GOLD analysis project Ga0255366, IMG submission 182086) | Sediment cell enrichment communities from methane seep in Santa Monica Basin, California, United Staets - ANME aggregate JGI... | ecosystem: Environmental > Aquatic > Marine > Cold seeps >... | reverse complement strand
TGAAATACGGTGCTCTCCAACATTTCAACAAACTAAAATCAAAAGACATAATTTACCAAAAGGAAGAATTAAGTTTGTTAAGTAGAAAAATAGAAGATTTATCTGCAGCAAATGTCTGAACATTTAATTAAATTATCCAGTTAAAATATAGATAGAAAGGGGTGTAATTATGAGAAAATATTTCATAATTATTTTAATGATACTATTAACCATTTGCTATATTGATGTTTCAGCCAATACTAATTACCTTACTATATTAACTTTTGGTGAATACGGTAACAGGACGGGAGAATTTAACTATCCGGTTTGTTTGGCGTTGGATAAAGATAATAATTTATACGTATCTGATTGGGAAAATGACCGTATACAAAAATTCACCTCTGATGGAAGATTGCTAAAGGTGATTCCGGAAGGAGAAGGGGAAGGGGAGGATGCGTTAAAAATTGATGGTCCGGTGGGTTTGGTTCTGGATAGTAATGGAAATATAATCGTAGTAGAGCAATTTAACAATAGAATTCATAAAATATCATCGGAAGGTAAATCTTTACAAATGATTGGGAAAGAAGGAAACGGTCCTGGTGAATTTTCAAATCCGAGAGGTATTGCCATAGATGATGAGGATAATATTTATATTGTAGATACAGAAAATAGTAGAATACAAATATTTTCGCCTAATTTAGAGTACATTAAACAATTTGGAAAAGAAGGAATGGGGGACGGTGAATTTTATTATCCCAGGGGGATTGCTTTTGATCAGGAAGGAAATATGTATGTTGCCGACACTTTTCACGACCAGGTGCAGGTATTTAGCAAAGAAGGCATCTTTTTAAGAAAATTTGGTGAGACCGGAAGTGAGCCCGGTCAATTTAACGCCACAAGATATATCGCTTTTGATTCCAAGGGGAATATCTATGTCACTGATTACAAAAATGGAAAAGTTGTAAAATTTGATAAAGATGAACAATTCGAGATAGAATTTGGCAATGAATCTAATATTATTAGTTTGAATTATCCTGAGGGAATTGTTATAGATGACAGGGATTATATATATGTTGCGGATGCCGGAAATAATAGAATTGTAAAATACTGTGTATCCAAAATAGTTATCCATGGTAATTTAGGCGATAAGTATAGCGAAGAAAATAAATGGGAGGAAGCAATATTAGAATACGAACAGTTAATTTCAATAGATCCACTAAATAGCGATGCCCGTGAAAGAATTGCTCTTGCTTATTTTGAAAATGAAGAATGGGAAAAAGCAATAGAGGCTTATAACTATCTTCAAAAGATTCAACCGGATGATCAACAAAACGAATTAAAAATTATCGATTCCCAATTTAATTTAGCTGTAGATTATGAAAATGATTCTCTTTATAAAGTTGCATCCGAAGAATTTAAAGAGGTATTAAGTTTAAATCCTAATTATCCATCGGCCAAAAGAAGATATTATTTAGCCTATTCAAAATATTTATTTTATTCAACTTTTTTTAGAGTAGCCTTTGTATCATTAGTCGTCTTAATATTTTTTCTAATATTGCTGCCAAAACTTAAAAAGAAGAAAAAAAATAGTCGACATTCTAAAAGAGAAAGATTTTAATCCTAAATAACCTGAAAACATTTTAAAAAAATATGTTTTTAAAACGAGTAGGGGAGGTAGGTTTATGACTGAGTTAGGTTTAAGAAGACCTGCCGTCGCAGGCAGCTTTTATGAAAGTAATTCAAAATCTTTAAATAAACAGATTGAAGATTGTTTTCTACATAAATTGGGACCCGGTGAAATTCCTACGGTAAATCCAAAAAGGCAAAATAGTATTATTGGATTAGTTAGCCCGCATGCCGGTTATATGTATTCGGGCCCTATTGCAGCTAATGGTTTTTATAAAATCGCTTTAGGCGGTAAACCCGACACCATTATTATATTGGGACCTAATCATCGTGGTTTCGGGGAAAATATTTCTATTATGACAGAAGGAAAATGGGAAACACCATTGGGAGAATTGGAAATTGATACAGGAATAGCAGAAGAGATTTTAAAAAACTCTAAAATAATTAAAAACGATAAAAAAGCCCATCAATACGAACATTCTATAGAGGTCCAATTACCCTTTATTCAGAACATCTACGGTAATAATGTTAAATTCGTACCAATTTGTATGACTCGTCAGGATATTGATACAGATATAGAAATTGCCCAATCGATTTGTTCTTCCGTAGTTGATAAAAACATTCTAATAATTGCCAGCTCAGACTTTACCCACTATGAAACACAAGAGTATGCTGAAAACGTTGATAAACAAGCAATAAACGCCATTCTTGAATTTAATCCCAAGAAATTGTATAAAATGATTTACCGTCAGAACCTAACCATGTGTGGGCCCGGGCCGATTACCACAATGCTGATAATCTGCAAAGCTCTGAGTGCAAAAAAAGTAGATTTATTAAAATATGCTACTTCGGGGGATGTTTCGGGAATGTATGACCAGGTAGTTGGTTATGCCTCATTGACAATATCTAAATAATACTCCGTACTGCAAATGAATATACTTATCCAAATTTAATTCGAATACGAATTAGTTGTATAAAGTAAGAAGGAGGAAAGGGAAGCTTCATCAAAAAGTATTGCCACCGGCTTTAGAGTTTCACCCGCTAATATTAGAATGACAGAAGGATCTTAGCGACCTTACCTCAAGCGGTGGTCATCACCGTGGGACATGATAATAAAACCTAACAGGGTAATCGTACAGGACAACTTAAATAATTAAAAAAAAGGAGGTAATTAAAATGGATAAGACAAACAAAAAAGAAGATAAGAGCACATGGGCTATTGGTGGAGGAGTACTTATGGGTATTGGTGCTGGATTTTTTTCCTAAGGGAATCTCCTCTTGCCTTTGTTGCATGTATACTCTTGGGAATAGGCTTAGGTTTAATAATAACTTCCATAATTTCAAGAAAGTAAAAATACGGAGAAAATAAAGTGATAGAATCATTTAATTTCGGAAAAATAATAATTGACGGCACAGAATATAATTCCGATATTATTATTTATAAAAATAGCATTGATGATAAATGGTGGCGAAGAGAAAGCCACCATCTTTACATCGAAGATATAGAGAAAATCTTGGACAATAAGCCTACAATACTAATTATTGGAACAGGATGTTATGGTTTAATGAAAGTACCTTTAGAATTAGTTAAATATTTAGAATCAAATAACATTGAGGTCATCATTAAAAAAACAAAAGATGCTTGTAATGAATATAACAAACTTCAAAAGGAAAATGTTGTCGCCGCTTTTCATTTAACCTGCTAAATAACAATTCTGTTGAGTTAATATTAAAATGCTACGCACCACAACCGTATCTATAATAATTTTAACTTTATGTTTTACCTAAAACTACTCGCAATCATGAAAATAGACAATGGGCAGGGAAGGGGACTTGATTGAAATTATTTTCTAGAAAAGATTTTTTGTGTAAATATTTAAAAATAAATAAGTAATTTGCAGGAAGGAGTTGTTATGAATTTAGGTGTATCAGCAATATTTGCCGTAATCCCCATTGTCTTAGTATTCATATTAATGGTTAGATTTAATTGGCCTGCGACCAAAGCAATGCCTTTAGGCTGGTTTGCCGCTATTTTAATTGCAGTAACAGCCTGGAAAATGCCATTTACGTGGATAATGGGAGCCATAGGTGCAGGAGCAGTTAATGCCCTGGATATATTGCTCATAGTCTTTGGTGCTATCCTGATATTACAAATTATGAGAAGAAGCGGTGGAGTAGAGGTGATTTCTTCCTCTATGTCATCAATCTCTAAAGATAGAAGAATTCAAGTGCTTATCATTGCCTGGCTCATGGGAGCTTTTTTTGAGGGGGCCGCTGGCTTCGGGACACCGGCAGCTGTAGCCGCGCCATTATTAGTAGGTATGGGCTTTCCGCCGTTAATTGCAGCTATTTGCGCATTAATAGCCAATAGCACTCCTGTTTCCTTCGGAGCGATGGGTATTCCGATTTGGGGTGGTTTTGCTCCCATCAAAGATATAGTTACAGCTGACGGTCTAAATTATAGTAATTTAATCTTTGATATCGGAGGATTTACAGCCATACTTCATTTTTTAGTTGGTTTTTTTATTCCTTTGGTCATTGTTTCAGTGATGACCAAAATAGCAGAAGGTTCTTATAAAAAAGGTCTGCAAATTTGGCCCTTAGCGTTATTTGCAAGCCTTGTGTTTACTGTACCCTATGTTTTAATTGCAAATTTTGTCGGGCCCGAACTTCCATCACTTCTGGGTGCTTTAATATCTATACCAATTTTTATTTATGTAATTTCCAAAGGTTTTTTAGTTCCTAAAGAAACATGGGATTTTCCTTCTCATGATAAATGGAGTTCTGATTGGGAAGGGGTAATAAAAGTAGAGCAGAAGGGGATCTCAAAGACCCGGAAGCTAAGTGTTTTTAAGGCATGGCTGCCCTATGTATTAATTGCTTTAATATTGCTAATAGGACGTTTAGAAATATTCAGGTTAACTCCCATTTTAAAATCCTGGAATATTGCATGGAATAATATATTCGCAACAAGTATGAGCAGAGGAATAACTCCTTTGTATAATCCCGGGGTTTTCCCATTTATTTTCATAGCTTTACTTATTCCCTGGATGCATGGACTTAATAAAAGCAAGGTCGGCGAAGCATGGAGAGCTACTTTCAAAACTATTACACCTGCAGCAATTGCATTATTTTTTGCTCTGGGGCTTACTTACATCATGATAAATTCCGGTAAAGCAACCGGTACAGATTCTATGATGCTGGTGATGGCTAAAGAAGCAGCTGTATTATTTGGTTCAATATGGTATCTAACAACTTCCTTAGTAGGGATATCAGGTGCTTGCATATTACGGTAAAATAGAGCCGCCTTTCCGGTAACTCGTGCGCCATCGTTCCGGTGATTTTAAGCCAGTGCTCCATTAGATGAGAGCCACTTGTAAAAGTGGCTCTCAAATTGTAATGGCTACAGAAGCAGCCCTTTGCGTTTTCTCATAGATTCTTCACCATCAATTAAGATTCTATATGAATCATGAACTATCCTATCCAGTATTGCATCTGCAATGGTACCTTCTCCGATCTTACCATACCATCCTTCAGGCGAAAACTGTGAACAGAATATGGTGGATGCATTCTTATGTCTGGCTTCGATAATCTCTAAAAGATCTCTTGCTTCAGTGTTGCTTAAAGGTGCAAGGAGCCATTCATCCAGGATGAGAAGATTCACTTTTTTATACTGTTTAATAATTTTCTTGTAAGAACCATCACCTCTGGCTATAGCTAAATCGGTAAGTAATTCCGGTAATCTCATATATCTTACCCTGAAATAATTACGGCAGGCCTGAACCCCAAAAGCACAGGAGAGGTAGGTCTTACCCGAGCCGGATGCACCCATGATAATTATGTTGTGCTTATCGTAGATATAATTACAGGTGGATAGTCGGGTAATCTGAGCTTTATCCAATTTTCTATCGGTGTGATATTCGATATCTTCTATACAGGTACTCTGTGGAAAATCAGCTTTTTTCATCAATCTGGTCAGGTGATTGTTTTTACGTCTTGACCACTCGGTATCTACGATAAGCCCAAACCTTTCTTCAAAAGATAATGCGTTAAAATTAGGATCAACAAGTTGATTTCTAAAGTTCTCTACCATCGCGGTTAGCCTCATCTCTATAAGTTTTTGCACTGTGGTTTGATTGACCATTATTTCTTCCTCCTGTAATACCCGGCACCTCTGGTAAAACCGTAATCTTCCTTTGATTCCTTTACGGTTTCTTCTTTAAGCTTGTCTCGTCCGGTTGAGAGGATTGTTTTGATACTTTTATAGCTCGGATTAGAGGTAAAAGATAATACCTTAAGACAGGCTGCCTCTAAACGTGATACGGAGTATTTATCTGCCAGTTTAAGAATGGCCATACAACTTCTGTAACCCTGTTGTTCGACTTTGTATGATGATAATATTGCTTTTATAGCGATGTGTGTTTTAGGACCAACGGTTTTAGCCCAGGAGATAAAGCGTTCTGAGTTCCATTGGCTGTATTTTTTATGATCTTCCGGCATATGTTCTACCACAGTACTGTATTGTCCAGCTCGACCTCGTAGTCTCGGATGAGAACAGATGCGAAGATTGTGATAAAATACTTCGATCACCAGGTGTGTCATTCGCACATCGACTTTATGTTTGATATACTCATAAGGTACACTGTAATACATCTTCTCTGCAAAGATGTGATAGTTATACTGTACAGTAGCCACCTTCCAGGTTGCTATCTCATAGGGGGCGGCGGGCAAAGGTTGTAACATCGGTTTCTCTTCTTCGAGAAAAACACTTAGCCTGCTGCCATCTTTTTTCTGAAACGGCCTTTGGTTAAAGGCTCGAAGTTTTTCTTTCATAGTAACATTTAAATCATAAAGTGTAAAAAACTTCTGGTTTCTTAGAGAAGCGATGATCCAGGTGGTAATCACACCAACGGTAGCTTCAACATTCGCTTTATCTCTAGGTTTTCTGATACGTGCCGGAATAACCGCTGTTCCGTAGTGTTCAGCTAATTCATGGTAGGTTTTATTGATAACCGGTGTATACCATGATGCCTTATCTACCCCGGTCTTAAGATTATCCGGAATAAGGATTCTGGTTACACCGGAAAAGAACTGATACATATTCACGTGCGCGGTAATCCAACACTCTAAATTCTGTGATAAAAATGCTTCTACATAGGCATATCCACTACTTGCCAGTACACCTACAAAGACATAAGCATCAATTACTTCACCGGTATCCCGATCGATGATGTTTGCAGTTTGTCCGGCCCAGTCTACTTCCAGTTGTTCTCCCGGTTTCCTTATTACATGCATCGTTGCCCTGGTCTTTTTTACATACTGCTGGTAGTAATAGCAAAACTGAGAATACATCAAAGGTGCTTCGTTACTCAAACGACAGACCTCACAATACTCATGCCACAATAAACTAAGGGTTACCCCGCTTTTCGCCATTTCTTTGTGGATGTACTCACAATCAGGCCGCTTTCTCTTCGATGGTATTTTAATCTTTGGAAAGAGCAGCTCCTGAAGTTCACCATCTGTAAACGGCTTTTTTAATGGCCATGAGACATTTAGTTCTTCTGCACGTTTTAATACTTTTGAGATAGTGTTCCGTGAACAGGAAAGACTAATCGCTATGGTTCTTTGACTGATACCTTGACTTTGCAGCCGAAGGATTTCTCGATATTTGGTCATCGTTGACCTCCTAAAATTAAATTTACACCGATTCGGTGTATGATTTAATTTTACAAGAATCCTTCTTAAATGGCTCACTTTTTTCCAGAACCCTGGCTCATCTTTACCTGGAGAGGTGGCTCATATTCTCCGGAACAGTGGCTCAAAACACTCCATATTATTCAGTGCTTTTATTGCCGGTAGCAATACGGTTTCTAATATTATGTTTAGCGCTTTTCAATATGGTACAGCAAAAGAGGCCGGCTTATCGATAATTCCTGTTTTGTCATTACAAGCTCTTGGCGGGGCTGCAGGAAATATGATTTGTGTTCACAATGTAGTTGCAGTGTTGAGTACAGTAGGATTAATTGGAAAAGAAGGGCTGGTTATTAAAAATAATTTATTAATTTCCATAATGTACGGATTACTGGGCGGGGCTGCAGCCTGGATCATTGTTGCATTATTTCTATAATGGATTGCGGTTAAAAGAATTTACTTCAGCAAAAACATATACAAAATGAATAAATTATAATTACTACTTAGAATAAAAATTAAATAAAATACTTTAATCTATTATTAGTTCTTACTTAAATAATCATAAATAAATAGAAAATGAAGGATAATATATAAATAAATATATTACTATACATAAGATATATTATAGGACGTTGTAAAATTGAAAAAAAATATAAAATCTCAGAAATTCTATTTCTATAAGGTGTATTTCCCAAAAGCCAACGTGATTTTAATAGCTTCTTCTACTTTTTGTAAACAACCACTATTTACAGCTCCTAATTTTCTTGTTATGCGTCTTTTATCAATTGTTCTAATTTGTTCGCATTGTATAACGCTATCTTTAGTTAGGCCGCCTTCACCTTTATCGATCCATACATGAGTTGGGTATTTCTTTTTAAGTCTATCCCTGCTTGTGATAACTATTATAATGGTTGTTGGAGAATATTCATTATTTGTGTTATTTTGAATAATTAAACATGGTCTTATTTTACCGGTTTCAGAGCCTCTTATCGGCTCTAGATCTACATATACAATATCTCCTTTAAATATATCCATTGATTATTGTTCCTGCTCTCCATCAATGTATTTAAAATCATTACAGATTTCAAGATTTAATTTTGCAGTATCTTTGCATTGTTCGATTAAAGCTTTCTTTAACATTTCCATTTTTATTTTTTCAAGATACTCTTTTGTTGCTTCTCGTACAATATCACTAAAATTAACATTTAATTCTTTTTTTATTTTTTTTGCTTCCTCTATTATATCATTTGAAAAACATATATTCTTCCTTATCATAATAGCTCCACTCATTTTTCCCACCTCTTATATGATAGTCATATGCATACTATGCACATATTATACACACATATAATGTTTATTGTCAATAATTTCACTATTAATGAAGCCTGCTCTACCTTTTTATACTACAAAAACTATAAAAAAACTATAATTATTTAAATATAACGCCGTAACCCTTACAAACAAGGACTTTGAAAGTTTTTCCTCCCTCTGTCATTGCGAGCACCGCTTTAGGTGCGCGGCAATCCCATCACACCCATTTTTCATTCCTGCGAAAGCAGGAATCTATCTTTTCCTTAACTAAATAGTAATTAATACAATGTATACCCCTATAAACAAACGCTTTTAAGGATTTACAAATATGCTCATATACTGCGTATATGAGCATATTTGACTTGCCCCTTATGATTGTCCTATTTAGAAAAAGACCCCCCTTAAAAACGATATTTTGGGGCATATTTTTTAATAAAAGGTTTGATTTTCCCTAAACCCTCAGATCCCATAGGTTTTCCGCTAAAGTTACCAAATTATTGACCTGGCACAAGAGCCGCGCGACACTTTTTCCCTATGACACTCCTGACGTTCGCATAAATTATTTATAGAAATTCAAGTAATTTATTAAATCTTTCAAATATATCTTGCCTTAAATCATCTATATATTCATCGGGTCCATTTTCTTTCTCAATCATTAGGCAGCCTTGGCTTGTTTTTCTTTCAAAATATTTCTTTACATTTTTAGAAATACCTATAAAATGACCTTTTTTCTTATATTCAGCGATTTCCGCCAGAATAATATCTATTTTAGGTGCGTATCGTAATATAAAATACATATAGTGCAGGTCTTTTGCCTGTTTTAGTTCTCCTTCTCTATCAATAAAAGTAATTCCTTTATGATATAAAAACGCTGATGGTTTAGGACATTGTATTTTATAGTTTATTTTTTCTCTTCCTGCTCTAACTTTTATAGGTATTCTATTTTTAAGAAGAAAATCGAATTTATCGACTTTATTAATAATAATTTGTCTACCAACAAGCTCTTCTACGAGTTTATTCTTTGTCTTTGGAGAGGTAATAAAATCTATAGGTATTTCCCCCTGCTTATATAAAACCACAGGATACGTCTTGCCAATATGAAGATGGCGTTCTTTATAATTTAAAGAAGAAAGTACCTCAAAAATAGTTTTTGAATGTGGCCTTATTTTGTTCCCACCGAATCCAAAATCAATATCTACTGTCGTTACTGCTTGTACTTTCAAATTATGCCATAGGAATTTTGAATATACATAAGATAACCAGCCACCTACAAGAGTAAGGTCATCAAGATAATCTTTTAAGTCTTGTAAAACTTCAAAAAACAATAACTCTAACCGTTTAATATTATTCAAGATTTCTCCCCTTCTCTTCTAATAAATTTCTTAGATATTCTGCCTGCTCTCTGCCTCGTGGTTGAAAATTGTATAAATCAAGATAGAGTTGAAGGTTAGAAACCACGGTAAAACCTTTTATTTTTTGTGTATTAAAAAAAACACTATTTTTATAAAAGGGACGAATCAGGTGAATATTTCCTCCTCTGACCAATTCTTTTAAATCTAATTTTTGCCGGATATCTATAATTTCCTTCTCCCATTCCTTCAAATTCATATAAATAAAAATCTCTTCTGTCCTTACAAAAGAAGTAAGGAGATTAGCCCCGGTATGAAAAGTCAATGCATATTGATTTTCTTTTAAAACCTTTTTAAATTTATTTAATATATTTTTATTCGCACTGTAATAAGTATCAATTATATTTAAATCAAACCTATACTCTTTTAACCAATCAGAAATAAGTTTTTCCTTATTAGTAAGAATGGTATAACTGTTCGGTCCCTTCTTGACTCTTTCGATATATCCCTTTTTCTCCATCGCTTTTAATATTTCCTGAGACATACCCAAACTGACTCCCCCAGGACCAGTAAAGTCACGCACTACCCTTCGTCTCTCTGGGTCTTTAAGCATTTTCCTCAGCACGAGAGAAGCCTTGTCCGCAAAAACGTTTTTCATTCTATAATTCTTTTGCATAATGTTCACCTACTTTTAAATGTTCACTATTTAATGAACATTATATAATAAATGAACATTAATTGCAAGCATACGAATCCCAAAACCCCAACCGTCCGGCTAGCAAACTCCTCAACCCCCAATAAGTTTTCCTCGAAAAGTTATCGAATTATTGACCTGAATCACCTTTCCTATCTATAATAAATTTTAAACTTAACAGCAATAACGTTTGGTTGAAATATTTTTCCTGCTGTTGTTGTTTAAAGTATCCCCTACTACCTTCATATTGGAATCATTACGACTTGTTCCGGTAAATTGCCCTTACATCTTTTTATAAGACGAAGAATAAATAGCTGTCCCTATACTATTCCTGTGGATTTATACTAAGCTAAATGTTATACTTTTCACACAGTCTGACGTCCCTTTGTCTTTTACAAGATACATCAGAAAGGAGAATAAGATGAAAGCAATGGTCTATTATGAATATGGTTCACCCGATGTTCTCAAACTCGAGGAAATAGGAAAGCCCGTCCCCAATGATGATGAAGTGCTGGTAAAAGTGCATGCTGCAGCTGTAACTCCATTAGACTGGCATTTCCTGACGGGCACACCTTACGTGGCACGCATAATGGCCGGCCTGTTTAAACCAAAAAACAATATACTGGGAATTGATATGGCGGGAAGAATTGAAGCGGTTGGCAAAAATATAAAACAGTTTAAGCCAGGTGATGAGGTATTCGGGAAGAGTAACGGGGGTTATGCTGAGTATGCCTGTGCTCCCGTAACTGAACTCTTTTTAAAACCGACCGGTATGTCATTCGAGAAAGCGGCTGCCATCCCTCTTTCGACATTCACCGCACTGATTTGCCTTTGCGATTTAGGACAGATGAAGTCAGGGCAAAAGGTTTTGATTAACGGTGCCTCTGGTGGCGTGGGCACACTTGCGGTGCCGATTGCCAAGTCGTTTGGTGCCGAGGTAACCGGTGTGTGCAGCACCAGTAATTTGGACCTGGTGCGCTCGATTGGTGCAGACCGGGTCATTGATTACACCCGGGAGGATTTCACTCAAAAAGGAGTGTATTACGACCTGATTTTTGATGCTGTGGGTAAGAGTTCGTTTTCAGACTGCAAGCACGCATTAAGCCCTAAAGGAATTTACGTTACAACTGCATTTTCTCCAACTCTTGCGCTCCTGGGATTGTGGATTTCGATGACCGGAAGCCGGAAAATGATTCCGATGCTCCCAAAGGGGCCAGGCAGGAGTATAAGGGAACTGTTTGAGAAACTTCTCGAGGCGGGAAAGTTAACACCGGTCATAGATAGGTGTTACGCATTGAATGAGGTTCCTGAGGCTTTTCGATATTATGAAAAAGGACACGCCCGAGGAAGAGTCGTCATTGAAATTTGTTAATATTATTTAAAAAAGGAGTGTAAAAATGAATTCAAATAATTGTATCCCCAGACTTTTAGGAGCAGCGTTTTTTAGTGTTGCAGTACTAAGCATAGCCCAGATGTATCTGTCTCTTTTCACTCTTTTATCCGGCAGTATATCCGATAGCTTTGTTAATATTTCAAATAACCTTACGCAGATGCGGATAAGCATTCTGCTTGGACTATTTACCAGCGTTGGAATAGTTGTCCTGGCAGTCCTGCTTTTTGTAGTCTTGCACAAACAGAATAAGGTTATAGCTCTGGTAGCCCTTGGATGGTATTTGGCAGAAGCCATACTTCTTGCTGTCAGCAAGATAGGTGCTTTCGCTCTAATACCTCTAAGTCTGGAATATGTAAAAGCGGGGGCTCCAGATTCTTCCTACTTTCAAACATTAGGTACTTTATTTTTCGGTGTTGATAGATGGGGGGATACTATACATATGTTGTTTTTTTGCCTGGGCGGGATACTGTGGTATTACCTGTTTTATAGATCAAAGTATATTCCACGGGTTTTATCTGTCTGGGGCCTATTAGCAGTCTCTCTGGCATTAATAGGAACCCTGTTAGTGATTTTTGATCTTGAGCCCTTAATAATTTTGGTCATTCCAAACGGATTGTTTGAATTAACCATCGGGCTATGGCTTATGCTCAAGGGGATTAGACTATACAAGATAGAATCCTAAAAACTATAATAGCCAACACCACCTTGAATTCTTACTAACTGCTGTGGGAATTAAATAGAATAAAATAGAATTAAATAGAGACACATCTTATTTTTTCTATAGTTTAATTATCCCTTTTACGAGGTCTTCCTTTGGGATTTCTATCTATAATAATACATAAAAGCCTTAACCATCCGGTTAAAAAA
>Ga0255366_10162_pt1 | contig 12943 bp, 11 predicted proteins | sample ANMaggSeSYBR01C4_FD_182086 | JGI IMG/M metagenome (GOLD analysis project Ga0255366, IMG submission 182086) | Sediment cell enrichment communities from methane seep in Santa Monica Basin, California, United Staets - ANME aggregate JGI... | ecosystem: Environmental > Aquatic > Marine > Cold seeps >... | reverse complement strand
GTACTCTATGGAAGATATGGTACTCTGGTATCAGAAACAATTGTGCGAGATCAACAAACCGCTTTCAAGCGAACTTGACTTTGAGCAGCCGAATCATATTGTTGTCCGTTCTCTGCATGACACAATTGCGGCACTGGTCGAATCCCGGAAAGATTCAGCACGTATTACAGATGAAAAGCAAAAACTGATACACGCATTAGAAGCTGAACTCAAAGGTGTGCATAACAGGTATGAACACGAACTGTCAGATCAGGCAACACGGCAAATGGAGACAGATCGTATCAAGCAGGAAGCCGATGAGAGGTTCAAACATATACAGTCATTATTCACACCCCAGGAGGCAGAGGTTTACCGAAAGGGGAACAACGTCTTAATCAAGGCACAGGGTTTTTATTTTCCAACCGGAGGCGCAGAGATCAAGACGATCAATTTTCCACTTATGAACAAACTGATCTCCGCTATTCGGGAATTCCCCGGCTCAAAGATAGAGGTGTCAGGACATACTGACTCGACCGGCAGTGCAGAGAAGAATTTGCTGCTTTCGAAAAACAGGGCGAAAAATGTTGCTGCTTTTCTGATAAATGTCGGTCACGTCAAGCAGACGGACATAACCGTAGATGGATATGGCGAAACAAGACCGGTTGCCAGCAACGACACCGAGGATGGCCGTACGCAGAATCGTCGCATTGAGTTGTTGATTGTCAACGAGTAAAGGAAATTCCTCAAAATCCCCCTTTCTCAAAAGGGGGATTTTGGGTAGTTCCTACAAAACAGTTCGGGTCAATAATTTCAATAAGTTACATATCATATCTTCTGGTAGCACATAGCGAAAAATCAGGTGTTTACAAAGTAAAACAGGGCAGTATTCCCAAACCTGCACTGCTTTGTAGGTACCACCATATTCTGCAACTTTTGAACTTATGACAATTCCGTCAAAAAGGTGCATGGAAAAAAAGGAAGCAGGGGAATCTTTTCGGGCTTTTCATGAAGTAAAGACACTGAGTTATAATTTGGACAGGGGGACTTGATCTATGAAAGTGGCGATAATCTACAATAAAGATTTGACCGGTGTGATCAATCGGTTTGGAATGCAGAACAAGGAAAAATACAACCCTGGAACCGTCAAAAAAGTGGCAGACTCCCTTGAAAAGGGCGGGCATAATGTTCGGATCGCTGAGGGGAATATGCATGTCATCGAAAAACTGCAAGAGTTTATGCCCAGAGTGATTGAAGGCGAGCGGATGGGAATGGTGTTTAACATGGCTTATGGCATTCAGGGGGAAAGCCGTTATACGCATCTTCCTGCAATGCTTGAAATGCTTGGAATTCCGTATGTGGGGTCAGGACCTGAGGGACATTCGCTTGCACTTGACAAAGTGATTACCAAGATAATTATGCAGAAACACGGAATTCCGACTCCTGATTTCCGGGTCTATTCGACAGGGGATGAGGATATGAGAGATGTCTGCTATCCCGTAATCGTAAAGCCGAAGATGGAGGCGGTCTCTTACGGTATCAGGATAGTGGATAACGAGGACGATCTTCGTGAGGCTGTGAAGTTCGTGATCTCCGAATTCGAACAACAGGCTCTTGTGGAGCAGTTCATCCGTGGCAGGGAGTTCTGTGTGGGGCTGCTCGGCAACGGAGATCCTGAGGCGTTTCCGGTACTGGAAATTGATCTTGAAAACGATCCTGATGCAATCCAGACTGTGGATGACAAGAAACAGAAACCCAGAGAGAAAATATGTCCTGCAGAGATATCTCCGGAACTGGCAGGTGAGATGGTCGGGATGAGCAAGAATGCTTTCAGGGCACTCGGGCTTCGGGATTTTGCGCGTGTGGACATCCGCATGGATGAAAATGACAACATCTATCTCCTTGAGATTAATTCAATGGCGAGTCTCGGCGTTACAGGTTCATTTGTCCACGCCGCAGAGGTTGCCGGATATGACTATACCAGACTGGCAAACAGGATAGTAGATGTTGCGGCAGTCAGATATTTTTCTGAGAAGATACTGCCCTGGGAAAAGATGACAGATCCTGGCAGAAACAAATTGCCGCTGTCGGTTCGTATCCGCGGGTTTTTGAGGATAAAACAGGAAGAGACAGAAAAACTGCTCGAAAAGATGGTGAATATCAATTCGTATGTGCAAAACGTGAAGGGCGTTAATACACTTGGTACGCTCGTGTGGCAGCAGTTGAGTCATCTCGGTTTTTCTCATCAGGTCATTCCGATGGTGGAAGTGGGGAACATCTTGCTACTCTCCAATTCGCCTGATAAAGATTACGATGTGCTGCTTCTAAGCCATCTGGACAATTCCACTCCGTTTACAAGGCAGATCCACTACCGTAAAACCGAGCAAAAACTCTATGGAACTGCTGTGTGGAACAGTAACGGGGGGCTAACTGTGATGATTGCGGCATTACGGGCGTTACGGTTTGCCCGCCTTCTGCGGAAGATTAAGGTAGGAGTCTTGCTTATAACTGATAATACCAGGTATGGAAGGATCACAAGAAACAGCACACAGGAGATCCTGCAGAGGGCAGGGGTTGTGCTGGGATTAAGCGGCGCATCCCTTGACGGAACCGTCATTACCTCCCGTTCCGGTGCCGCGGTGTACGACTGCCAGATGAATCTTCTGGATGCTGAGAATGCAGGGGATGTCGCAAAAGCAACTGCATCTGTTAGCAGGCTGCTTGCCAGCCTGACAAATCTTTCCACCGAAGCCGGTGGCGCAGTTGTAATTCCGCGGACAGTGCAGATGAGATCAGGCATTGCAACTTTGCATGCAAACTGCGAAGCGCAACTCAGTGTGCGGTTTGACAGTCAGGAACAGGGAGAGGCGCTCGACCGGAAAATACAGAACCTTGTAAAGAAGATGAACAGCAGGAAAAACCGTTTCCAGATCGAAGGTGGCATCTGTCGCCTTCCGATGATACGCAATCAGGAGACCGGAAATCTCTACCAGCGGGTAAAGGTTATCAGTAATCGGCTTGACATCAGAACTATTGAAGAGCACAGGTGGAGTTCGTCTGATATATGCGCTGTACGTCAGGACAGGGCAAGAATTGACGGTCTGGGGCCGATAGGGGATGCTCCGCACGACTACGAGGAATATATATTGCGGCACAGCCTTCTTGACAGGGCTGCGCTACTTGCGCTGCTTCTAAATGACCTGAGACCGAAGAGGTAGCAATAATGGATTTCAAAAAGATCGAATCAAGGCTTCAGCCTACCGATGACTGCAAGTGTGCAGAGGCTGAACACGGGATGGTTTCAACCGCGTTTCCTGATGCCACACACGCCGGCGTTGAGATGCTGAAACAGGGCGGGAATGCCGTGGACGCAGCATGTGCCGCTGCTATGGCGCTTGGGGTCTGCGAGCCGCAGAGCAGCGGTATTGGCGGGCAGACAATGATGCTCATCACTTTAGAGGGTGGCAAAGTGCTCGCAGTCGATGGATCGTCAAGGGCGCCATCGCTTGCCCATGTCGGCGCAATCTATAAGGACGACCGGTCACATGGGTATCGCGCAGCAACAGTGCCAAGCACTCTTGCAACCCTCTGGTATGTCAACAAAAACTATGGGGTACTCTCGTGGGAACAAATCCTCAAACCTGCGATCCGTCTTGCGGAGAATGGATACACGATTACCCAGCTTCAGCACAGCCTCCAGAAACGGGAACTCAAAAACTTCGACAAGGTCGAGTCAGGGTCAGGCAAGAGGTACTTCCTGAAAGACGGGGAACCTTATCTCCCTGGAGATACGTTCTACCAGCCCGATCTTGCCAGACTCTTGAGGATACTTGCGAAAAAGGGCGTAGAAGAGTTCTATCAGGGAAGAGTTGCAAAGCAGATTGATTCTGATATGCGTGAAAACGGCGGGCTTCTTCGGTATGACGACCTTGCCTTAATCCCCTTCCCGATCGTCCGAAAACCCCTGAAACGAAAGTTCAGAGGACTGACCATTTATAGTATGCCACCGGCGGGCGCTGGGAGAAGTCTTTTATTCACACTCTCAATGATAAATATGATAAAGCCCGCGCAACTCAAGCGAGACGAGTTTAATCGGGCGCATCTGCTCGTTGAGATATTCAGAAACGCCCTGCTGGAACGTTCAGACCGGCCATTTGACCCCAATTATTACCCGCAGGTGGCAGAACATGACATGTTAAAGCGTACTTATGTCCGCAAATGCATCCGTGATATCAACCGTGAAACAACGATACGTATACCGATCCGCGAGACCGAGGATGAACTCTCAGGCGAGACCACCCATCTCTCGGTCATAGACGGTTCAGGGATGGCGGTCAGCCTGACCCAGTCGATTGAAAGGACATACGGGAGTAAAGCTGCTGCGGATGGGCTCGGATTTCTCTATAACAACTATCTGATGGATTATGACTATAAAGTATTTTCCCATCCGTTTTATCTGCGCCCGAACGCAGTTCCGTGGGCTACGGTCGCACCTACTTTCATCTTCCGCGACAAGGAGATCTGGATAGCGGTGGGCAGTCCCGGGAGCGAACGGATATTCTCTGCAATCGCACAGTTCCTGATTCATGTTGTCGATGAAAACCAGTCAATCTGTGAGGCGATGTACGCACCGCGTCTGCACTGCTCGCTTGGTGGGCGCGTGAGTCTTGAAGCAGAACGTTTTCCTGATAGATTTCCTGCATTGTTCCAGCAGAAGGGATATAGAATTGATGAGAGAGAGCCGTTCTCATTTTATCTTGGCGCAATACACGCGGTACTGAAAAAGCAAGACGGCACAGGCTTTCAGGGAGTGGCTGAAGTCAGAAGAGACGGAACTGCAGCAGGATACTGAAAATGGGCACAGTATATCCAATATTAATATCCATCCCGCACAGTGGGGACACTGTCCCGCCCGAAGTTGCGGACATGGTCAACGTAACAAAAAGAGATATCTTCTATGACGGTGACGCGTTTACCCGTGAAATATACGACTTCGGAGAGAACGTAGATGCGGTAATCGAGACACCCAGTGCACGGGCGATTGTAGACGTGAACAGGGCTTCTGACGACCGCCCTCCGGAAAATCCGGATGGAGTCGTAAAGACTGTGACAACAGACGGTACACAGATCTACAGGGAAGGTATGTTTCCTGACGATGCCCTTATTGAAAAGTTATTGCAGAGATACTATTTTCCGTATCACGAACGGTTAGGGAATCTCCTTGAGAACCGCAGCATCAAGCTGGCTCTTGACTGCCACAGCATGCTTGAGCGTTCGCCTGCGGCAAACGTTCGCCCGGGAGAACCAAGACCGTTGATATGTCTGAGCAACCGGGGTAATAAGCATGGACTGCCTGTAAGGAGACGCGAGCCTGTAACTTGCCCTCCAGAATGGATAGGTGCGCTCGCAGAATCGTTTCGGCATGTATTTGCCGGTGAAGGCGAGGTTGCGATGAACGATCCGTTCGCGGGTGGGTATATCTCGCGGTATCATTATGAACGAAGTGAGATACCGTGGATCCAGATCGAGATCAACCGCAAGCTCTATCTGAACAAAATGTATTTTGATTCGGAGCGATTGAGGGTTGATCAAAGGATCATCCAGGAATTAAGAGAGAGAATATTCGATGCCATTGTACAATTCTTAACTGTGCTTTAATTCCCTCAGACTTCTTGAACATTAACAGCCGGTCTATAAAAGCCGGCTGTTGATGTTTTGTGCTGGAGCTATCGGAATTTATGATAGTCAATGCCATACTTTTGTGCTTTATAGCTGAATTTACGGGGAGTTGTATATAGTATTTTTGCTGCTATTGCGCTGTTCCCTTTAGTATTTTTAAGTGCATCAATTATCATCTCTTTTTCCAGCCTTGCGACAGCATCCTCAAGAGACAGAGCAGGCAGGGTGTCTGATTCTGCCCCGGTTTGCAGGGTCGGAGGAAGATAATAACTGTGTAGTACTCCCTCTTCGCATAAAAGTACAGCCCGTTCGATGCAGTTTTCAACCTATTTATACCTAACTTTTAATGGGCTGAATCGCTGTGTATGGACAAGACAAAATAGGTGTTTGTATTGGCAAGGTTGTCAATAAATACAAGGTCGGCAAGCACTTCAAACTTAATATTCGTGATAATGACTTCAGCTTTGAAGTTGATCAAAACAAGATTCAGAAAGAGGCTGCTCTCGACGGTATTTATATCGTACGGACCAGCTTCCCTAATGAACTGATGGATACAGATGAAACGGTTCGCAGCTACAAGCAGCTCAGACGGGTTGAACAAGCATTTCGTTCCTTAAAGACTATAGATTTCATGGTTCGTCCGATTCGTCATCGAATCGAAGACCGTGTTCGAGCGCACATTTTTCTCTGCATGCTCGCCTGTAGTCAGAGCGATCACACCAAACTTTTAGATAACCCATTGTAACCACAAGATATTTATACTTATCAAAAAAGGGAACTTCAGCCTAAAGAACGTGGACGAAATAACTTCCACAAGCAGGAGCATGGATTTGTGTCGGGTTTGTTCGGTCTCAGATCCTCGGCCCAGACCGATCTATAGGCTTTAGTGAGCTAATTTTCCAGTTCCAACAAACAATATAGCGGACAAGTCAGTTTTCGCATAGCACCAGGGCTGGCACAAAAGTTGATGGAATAGCGAGTTCTTAGTACCTGCTTTTTTGTGATAAACAAAAAATTAATAGTTTTCACCTAACAATTCAAAATGTGCCTGTAAATGTGCGCAAGCAGGGCATACATCGGGGGCACCTTCACCCTCATGCAGATACCCGCAGTTACGGCAACGCCAGGAAACGCTTTCTTCTTTTTTAAAAACACGTCCAGCCTCAATATTTTCTGCAAAAGCAAGATATCTTTTTTCATGAAACTTTTCTGCCTTGGCAATTGCTTCAAAGATTGCTGCAATGTCTTCAAACCCTTCTTTCCAGGCTGTTTTGGCAAAGCCTGGATACATTTCAGTATATTCGTAATTTTCACCAGCAGCAGAAGCTTTCAAATTATCAACGCTTGAACCGATAATTCCGGCAGGAAATGATCCGGTTATTTCCACATCACCTCCTTCAAGGAGTTTGAACAGTCTTTTTGCATGTTCTTTCTCCTGGTTAGCTGTTTCCTCGAATGCTGCGGCAATCTGAACATAACCTTCTTTCTTCGCCTTGCTTGCAAAATAGGTGTATCTGTTTCTTGCTTGGGATTCACCGGCAAATGCAGTTAAAATGTTTTTTTCTGTTTGAGAACCTTTTAAATCAGCCATTTTTATATTCCTCTTGTTTGTATTAGGGTTCGGTAAAAAATATATGCAAAGAAAAGTAGGCAGACACCAAGTCCGCCATCCCCGGTTAATCTCATGATTGAGTTTTCAAATTCCTAATACTTTTCTTGCTTCCTTTTGCCCACTTTTTGTTAAAAATGATTTTTCTATAATGCTGTTCAGCCTTTCAGAATCTATAGGCTTTTCATCATGCTTTTCCTCAAGGTTTGTGATCAAATCTGCATCATAAACCGCCTTGAAATTTATTGTCTCTTCCGGCCTTGGATGATGGTGGTGCCCGACTATATCGCAAACCTCTTCTATCAGTTTCTTGTTTGCCCCCAGTTTAATCAAAATGTCTTTTGCTATGGGAGGGCCTTCCTGTTCCCGGTATTTCGCCGCTGTGTTTTGGTGTTTCCGTTCTGCTTCATGAATACCGATATCGTGAAGATATGCGGCAGACAAAATAACTGCGAGGTTTCCGACTTCGCTTTTGCCGATCCGCTCTGCATAGCGGGCCACCTTTGTTGCATGACCGATTTTTTTGAAATCCTGCTTGAAATACTTCTTCATTTCTAAAGCCACCCTGTCCTTTAACAGATCTTCCCGCTTGGCTAAAAGTTCCGGAGGAAGATTTCCTATACACTGCTCAGCATATTCGCAGTATGAGGCGCAGCCAAAATTTATGTCAGGGTTGATAAACCTGTGACCGCAGTTATCGCATTTGCGAGCAGGGTCATCCTTGAAAAATTCTACTTCGTGACCGCATTTGGGGCACTTAACTTCAAAGATGGCCTCCGGCTTCCAGTACCTTATGTCCTGTCCCGGACATTTCATTATAATTCCTCCTCGTTCCTTGCCATGCGGGCGCCTCGACACCTGAAATTGAAAACTGACTATTGAAAATTGGTGGTACGCCTTTGGCGTGCTAATTGATGAGCCAAAGTTATTTAGAGTTTGCCCGCTTGTGCATTGATGTTTTAAGAAATATATAAAATGGCAGCATTCCTTGAACCCTGAACCCTGGTACGTCTTCGGTGCGCTAATTTAAACGATTACAAGATGCTAAGTCGTTTGGGAAACTTTTATCAGTAGTTGTATTTTTTAACTTTTTCCCATATACTATAAGTATTTTTGCGGAAGATTTGGCTTAACCATGAATTGTATCTGTCCCAGCCTGTTTTTGAATCACTCCATGCTTTTTGCAGGTCTTCAATAAAATTGCTTTTAAGTTCAGCCATACTTATTACTCTGATAATTCCATTTTGATCAATCAGGATTCTGGTCATAATTTTATTCTTTTGACAAATGAATTTTTCCACATCATTTGGCCTGAACTGCTTTTCAAACTCAGGATTGTAAGGAGTCGGGAGCAAAAAGTTTTTGCCGAATCGCCAGATTACAAGCGGATATTTTTCATTATAAATTCCATATGCTGTCAAATTTTTGAAATCTTCAATATCTATTTCTCTCGGATAAGGTAATGAAACCAGAAGTTGAATCTCGCCGTCTGTTATGCCCATTAACGAGCCTTCAAAAGGCTTCTCCCAGCCAGGATACTTATCACCTTCTTTGATTTCTTCTAATTTAATTTGCATATCAACAGTTTTACAAGAGTTAGGAACGGGGTTTAAATAACTTTCCCGTTATTGTGCTCAGATTTAGGTCGAATTTGCGCGATCTGAGGGCTCAAAATCTTAAGAAATAGCAAGCTATTTTGTAGATTTTGAGTACTCAGATCGGGCAAAGGCGGCCTGAAGCTGAGATGCAAGAATGGGGAAGTTATTTAAACCTCGTTCCTTAGGGCTCGGCAAAAAATAACTTGGTAGAATTTGCGCCCAGATTTGCCGTAGATTTAATCAATCTGATTGAGCAAAACCGCAGGAATAGCGAGCTATTTCTAGGACTTTTGCGAATGAAGATCAATTAAAGATATGGTGAAGTCGGGATGCAAAAATGCCAAGTTATTTTTTTTTGCTGATCCCTTATTATTTTGCGTTAATTTTATCCTTTAATTGGCTGGAACATCTGAAAATTACAACCTTTCTCGGCGTAAGCATCATATCTTCTCCGGTTGCAGGGTTTCTACCCTTTCGTTCCTTTTTATGCTTTACGTAGAATTTGCCAAACCCGCTAATCAAAATATGCTCCCCTGATTCAAGGGTTTGTTTAATGACTTCCAGCAGAATTTCAAACGTTTCAATAGATTGTTTTTTTGAAAATTCGTTTTTAACACAAATTGTTTCAACAACATTAGCTTTAGTCAGAGTCATAGTTTATTTCCTTTTTACATGCATCAAGCGTAACAAGTCTTATCATTCGCTATTTAAAAATAGTGTATTATTTAATTGCCAACTACAGCATATTCTACCAAGTTGTTTCGTTTACGTTCCTAATGGCTCGCACAAAAATAACTTCACATTTTAAGCGCCGATGCATCCCGTCTGGCTGCGTTGCGAAATCTCGGAATATCCTGATATTCCTGCGCTTTCGCGCCTTGTCAAACGGGCGCCTCAACACTTAAAATTGTGAACTTATTTTTGTGCGAACCCTAATCTTTTTTATTAATCAATTTATTATATTTTTCTTCTGATATAATTTGTACACTCATTTTTTTTGCTTTTTCAATTTTGCTTGCGCCTGCCTTTTCCCCACAGATTAGATAATCAGTTTTGCTGCTTATTGAGGTTTGAACTATTGCGCCAAGCTTTCTCGCTTCTTCCTGCATTTTTTCTCTGCTTTCGTAATTCATTTTGCCGGTAAATACAACATGTTTTCCGACAATTGCGCTATCTATATTTGTTTGTTCTTTTGTAAGAAGTGTCCTTTCAAGATTAAAACCAATTGACAGCATGTGATTTATTGCAGGTTTAATTATTTTTATGCTTTCTTCGACTGCGCTACTTGTAATTGGTCCGAAATTAGGTATTTTTTTAATATTTTCTGCTTTTGCATCTATAAGCTCTTCAATTTTCATATGAGAAAGCAGTTTCCTGCTATCGCCTTTCCCGAGATTAGATATTCCAAATGCCGCCAGAAACCGCCAATCTTCAACCGGTTTGTTCTTACTTATATTAATGGCTTCTTTAAGATTTTTTGATTGAACGGGGCCAAAACCTATACTTTTAAAATCATCTTCACTCATAGAGTAAATTTTTTCAAGGCAATCATAATTATTTTCAACAAGCTTTTGGATTGTTTTTATTCCAAACCAGTCAGCATTACCAAGAGTTTTAAACCAGTGGCTGATGCTTTGTTCTATTTGAGCTTTGCATGAACTATTATTACATTTTAGAAAATCATTATTCCATTCGAGTTCTGTCCCGCATGAAGGACATTTTTTCGGTATTATAATTTCATCTGATTTCGCGACAACTTTTTCAAGCTTTGGAATTACTTCACCGCTTCTAACAACCTCAATTTTCGCCCCGACGCCGATATGTTTTTTTTGTATAAGACCTGCGTGATGGGCTGTAACGTTCCGAATTGTAGCTCCTGAAAGATAAACAGGCCTGATTTCCAATACAGGAGTAATATTTCCTGTTCTTCCCACTTGCCATTTAATTCCTTCAACAGTTGTTATTGCTGTCTCACCCTTTGTCTTTATGGCTATTTGCCATCTGTAGTGGTGAGCTGTGGCTCCCATGTGGTTTGTTACATCTTCATTGGTAACCTCAGCAACCATTCCATCTATAGGGTAATCTGTTTTTGCTGTGAGATCTGTTGTGATTTTCTCTATGTTTTTCAAAAGTTCGGCAGAGCTGCCGGTCCATTTGGGAAGAACTGAATATGGGACAAAACGCACCATATTGTTTTGAAGGGCTTTTTTTGCAAATTCGTTTAAAGTCTCAGAACTGATTATCCCGACAACCATATTTCTAGGATGCTCAAACTCATCAGACAGATGTTCTTTGAAATAGGACATGACAATCACCAACTCACCAAGGCCAAGCCCTCTGCCTCCAACAGGAATTATGCCTTTGTTAAAAGAATTGCTGATATCGTATCCTGTTTCACCATTTCCCCTGGTAGCAAGTATCGTTCCGTTATCTCTTCCAGCAAGACCGTCCAGCTTGGGCGTTACGCTGAATAAAATATTGATAATGCCTATTTCACCGGCTGCTTTATTAACCCTGGCAATAAATTTTTCAAGACCATCTTTTGTGTATGTTTTTTCAGTTGAAAGCATTGGCACAGTATGTCTTACTTCTTTTTTGGTATCAAATTTTTCAGGTTCTACTGAACGAAGAAAAGGGTGATATGGGGATAGTTTCTGCAGATTTTCTAAAAGCCTGTCGTATTCGAGATCGCTTACAGCTTCTTTTCAATCTTTATTTTTTCCTTTTCAAAAAATGCATATCCTCTGCGCAACTCATCCGCATCCTTTTTCAAACTTTTATTTTCCTTTTTTAGCGTCCTCCTCATGGCGCTTTCTTGTTGAAGCAGTTTTTTTAGTTTTCGGTTCTCTTCCTCTTGAAATGATAGACGCTGTCTTGCTTTCCCGTTCCGAACGGCATTGAGATGCATTTGCATATGAACATCCCCGAAAATCGACTTTATATCCTCTGCCTTGAGATCCGGTCGTGTTGCAGCAACCCACAAAAGACCGGCTATTTCACCTTTTTGAAAGTTTGTTTTCCAGGCATCTAAAAAGAGAGATCTATCAAAGCTGGAAAATTTTGATATCTCATGTTTGAATTTCCTGTGCAGGTATGCATCTATACGCATAGAAAGCGCGTTTTTATCTGAGAGGCTGTGTACAAATATCCCGTGGATCTCATGAGCGCTCCGGTTTTTGATAGAATGTCCCATTTTTTTTAAAATCTTCTTCTGTTCTTCCAGGCTCAAACATGTGCCTACAACCGGACACTTGAAATAGCTGTGAATCATCCAGGATCGGTGACGTGAACAATTATCATCACACTCCGCCTTAACCGGTTCAGCCGCCAAAAAAGGATTGCCATCCTGCTTCAAATCTATATGACTCATAATATTATTCCCTGGTGTTTCCATACGCCCCCCTTTCCTTTCTTTTACTTCCCTCCGAATAAATAAAAAGACGCAACTCAATGTTTTTTTCTCATCGAGTTACGCCTTCACTTTCCCGCCTGAAAGCGGGCTCGCAGGACATCCCTGATTATTCCGATTCTATCAATACATGTGTAAGTTTTTTACGTAAGGCCTCCAGTCTTTTAGATTTAAATGCCTTCCTGCTCTCTTCCAGGACATCTATAGTTTCCTTGACAGCCTTTTTCAGCCTGGATTCTTTGTGATAACATAATGGCAAAAAGAACTCTTTTAGATTCCCGTCACCCAGCCTTTGTTCCAGCATAGCGGTCATAAGCCGGCAATGCATATCTATTTTCATATGCAACTCTTCAGCGCTTTTATCAATAACATTTATCATATCGTTTTTATTGGCGCACTTCATTGGTTAGTGTTGCCTACTTAGATTAGAATCATCTAATTCTCAAAAGAAAAAATTTTATTCTACGATGATTTTTTCTGCCATTCCACGACCGATTGCCAGCCTGGAATCCTTTACCGCAATCATTACAGGTCCTGAACCGTTTCGGTTTAAGATTTTAAGAGTTGCCCCCGGCACAAGCCCCATGCTATAAAGCTTTGACCTGACCCCTCTTCCTCCATGTATATTTATAAGAGTAACCTCTTCCCCCGGATCAATGCTGCTTAGCACCA
>Ga0255366_10163_pt1 | contig 13003 bp, 6 predicted proteins | sample ANMaggSeSYBR01C4_FD_182086 | JGI IMG/M metagenome (GOLD analysis project Ga0255366, IMG submission 182086) | Sediment cell enrichment communities from methane seep in Santa Monica Basin, California, United Staets - ANME aggregate JGI... | ecosystem: Environmental > Aquatic > Marine > Cold seeps >... | reverse complement strand
CTCTAATCGATAGATTAGGAATGGCTTTTGCTTTTTTAGGAATATCTGCCCCAGCTTTTTGGTTAGGCATTATTTTTATTATAATATTTGCAGTTAATTTAAATATTCTACCCGTTTATGGTAGAGTTACCTTTGCTTACAAACCCATTCATATTACCGGAATGTATGTATTAGATAGTATTTTATCTCGTAATTGGCCAGCTTTAAAAGATAGTTTAATACATTTAATACTTCCTTCCATTAGCTTGGGTGCTGCACAAGCTGCAGTAATTACACGTATCCTTCGTTCAAGCATGTTGGAGGTATTAAGAGCTGATTATGTTACCTTAGCCAGAACGAAAGGGTTAAGCGAATATGTGGTAATTACCAAACATGCTTTAAGAAATGCTCTTATTCCTACAGTTACTGTTATCGGTCTGCAAATAGGAATGCTTTTAGGCGGGAACATGATAATCGAAACAATATTTGGCTGGCCTGGGTTAGGAAGATTAGTTGTTACTTCAATCTTTAATCGAGATTTTCCGGTGGTGCAAGGCTCAGTCATGTTTTATGCACTGATCTACGTAACTGCAAACTTAATCGTTGATATTCTTTATACCTATTTAAATCCAAGGACAACTATCTGAAGTCTGAAGATTCATTCTTATATTCTAATATGTTAATTTACCAAAAGGGGTAGAGATTAATTGGCTGAACTATATATAACTAAAAAGAATTCATATAAAAATATTAAATATAGCAGAGGGAAGATATATTGGAAAAGAGTTAAACAATTTGTAAAAGAGTTAATACGGTGCCGTACAGCATTTTTAGGAGCAATAATAGTTTTATCTTTTATTTTAATAGCTATTTTTGCTCCCTTTATTGCACCCCATGACCCCTTGAAAGCCAGTATTGTAAACCGTTTACGACCTCCTTTCTGGATGGAAAGAGGAAGTATCACCTATATTTTAGGAGCCGATGAAATTGGCCGGGATATATTGTCTCGGATTATCTATGGGGCTAGAGTTTCAATATTGGTTGGATTGGTTACCGTAGCTATATCAGGATTTTTAGGTACATTGTTAGGATCTTTTGCTGGATATTTTAGAGGACGCTTTGATGCAATACTATCACGTTTTGCTGATCTTTTATTGTCTTTTCCTTATCTGATTTTTGCAATTTTCCTTATGTCTATAGTTGGTCCAGGATTTTTTAATCTTATCGTCATCCTTTGTTTTAAAAGCTGGGTAAATTTCTTTCGTCTAAGCAGAGGAGAAATGATTTCAGAAAAGACCAAGGAATATGTAGAGGCAGCCCAAGCTTTAGGAGAAAGTGATGTAAAAATTATATTTAAAGAAATATTACCTAATATCATACATTCTCTTTTAGTATTGGCTACTTTACGTGTAGGATTTTTTATTATCTTAGAAGCATCCTTGAGCTTTTTGGGTTTAGGCATACAACCACCTACCCCAGCTTGGGGTTCAATGATAAATTCCGGGCGGGCTTATATGCTTAGTGCCTGGTGGGTTTCGACAATACCAGGCATAGCTTTACTTATTTTAGTGTTGAGTATAAATTTATTAGGAGAGGGCTTGAGAGATATTCTTGACCCTCGACTAAAATTAGAATAATAATTAAGAGGATAAATAATTGCTTAAAATAAAACATTTATGCACTAATTTTTTTACTTATCGTGGAATAGTAAAGGCAGTAGATGGTATTTCTCTAGAACTTAAAGAAGGGGAAGTGTTGGGTTTAGTCGGTGAATCCGGTTGTGGAAAAAGCGTGACTTTACTCTCTATTCTTGGATTAGTTCCTTATCCGGGTAAAATAACTGGTGGAGAAGTGTGGTTTGAGGGAGAAAATTTACTAAAAAAAACTTCTAAAGAGATGAGATATTTTAGAGGAAACAAAATTTCCATGATTTTTCAAGATCCTATGACTACTTTAAATCCGGTATTTCGTGTGGGAGAACAGATTAGAGAATCTTTAGGTGTGCATAATTACAAGAAAATATCAAAGAAAATAGAGAAGGAAAAAGTCCTAAAGTTGATTAAGGATGTTGGACTTCCTTCACCCGAACAAATTTATCAGCAATATCCCCATCAATTAAGCGGAGGAATGCAGCAGAGAATTCTTATTGCCATTGCTCTTTCTTGTAATCCGAAAGTAATATTAGCTGATGAACCTACTACCGCTTTAGATGTAACAGTGCAAGCACAAATCCTGGATTTATTACGGAAAATTAATAAAGATATCGGCACAGGAATTATTTTTGTAACGCATGACTTGGGAGTGGTAGCAGAATTTTGCCAGAAGGTTGCAGTTATGTATGCGGGAAAGATAGTAGAAACAGGTTCGGTAGAGCAAATAATTTTTAAACCCAAACATCCTTATACTAAAGGATTATTAAAATCTATTCCTAAAATCGGGGATAAGAAAAATAAAATACAATCAATTCCCGGAGATGTACCAGATTTAGCGGCATTACCTCCAGGGTGTTCTTTCTATCCTCGATGCAATAAAAGTGTCCATAAGTGTCAAAAAGATGAAATTCCTTTGCAGGTGATAGAAAAAGGACGGCAGGTACGCTGTCTACTATATAGTTAAGAGTTATATAATATTAATTTTACATGGAGATTAAATTGGAAAATAATAATATATTGGTAAACATAAAAAATATTAAAAAATATTTTGTAGAACCACCCAGCTTTTTAGGAAAAATTTTGGCAAAACAAAAAAATGTAGTCTTGAAAGCTGTAGATGGTGTAGATTTACAGATAAAAAAAGGGGAGGTTTTAGGTTTAGTCGGTGAAAGTGGTTCAGGAAAAACTACCCTGGGGAAAATGGCAGTTAATTTACATAAACCTACTTCCGGAAGCATTACTTATCGTGGTAAAGATATACAAAAATTAGACAAAAATAGTTTAAAAAAGTTTCGAAATAGTGCTCAAATTATTTTCCAAAATCCTTATTCTTCGTTAAATCCCCGTAAATCTGTCAGAGAAATCATTACCGTTGCTTTGCAAGAGAAGGGAATCCATAATCCATTAGAACAATATAATATCATTATTGATTTATTATCAAAAGTGGGATTATCCAAGCGGGATATTGTAAAATATCCTCATCAATTTAGCGGTGGACAGAGGCAGAGAATTAGTATAGCGCGTTCTTTAGCTATAAATCCGGAATTTATCGTGGCTGATGAACCTGTTTCAGCTTTAGATGTTTCCATCCAAGCTCAAATTATTATTTTGCTGGAAAAACTAAAAGAAGAATTTAATCTGACCTATCTTTTTATTGCTCATGATTTGAGTGTAATAAATTATATCAGTGACCGCGTTGCAGTGATGTATTTAGGTAAAATAATGGAAATTGCCTCAACTAGTGAACTTTTTCAATCTCCTTATCATCCCTATACTCAAGCTCTTCTTTCAGCCATTCCTGCTTTGGGAAGAAAAAGCATTCACAAAAAGAAGAGAATTTTGCTTAAAGGTAGAGTTCCGACTCCCATTGACCTTCCCCCGGGATGTCCGTTTCAAACTCGTTGTTTTGCAAAAGCTGGAAAAATATGTGAAGAAAAAATGCCGTCTTTAGTTGAGGTGTCAAAAGGTCATAAAATTGCTTGCCATCGGGGAAAGTAGATATGGTAAAAATAGAAAGAGGTAAATATTAATGGATCCAATAATCGGTATTAGTTGTTTTTGTAATTTAGGTAAAAGAAACACAGACGAAAACCCCTATTATCGTATAGGAAGGCATTATATAGAGCCTATTATCAAATGTGGAGGAATACCTTTTATCATTCCATTAAATTTTCTGCATTATAGGCTAATCCATATTTACCTTCTACTCTTCGGTAGGCTAAAGGATAATTAGGAGTCTTTAATATGGTCCGTTTTACCTTTTTCTTGGGGTCATCCCAGGGGTAAAGATATAGTGGATTAGAACGCACATTAGAGAAAAAATCAGTAGTGCAACCACCTATATCCAGGGCTACAATATTTCCCAAACCTTCCTCTTTTCCATAACCCCGAGCCAATATATTAATTCCTAAAAAGGCAGCTCGAGGGGTCGGAATGAATTTTGCACTCATATATTCTTCTACCACATCAAATCCTTTTCCTCGAATAACTACGGTTTGAAATAGTTCTCTAATTGCCTCATTTACTACTTCGATATTAAATTTATTTACCTCAGGCATGATATTTCCTGTAGCTCTAACATCAATATTGTGGCTATGGAAAATATCTAAAATTTCCTTGGTTACATCTTTGTTCCCTGCATAAATTATCGGTATTCCATATTTGGCATAGGTAGCTAATTTTGCAGATTCAGCTAAATTTTTTGCATTGTATAAAACCGTTTCCGAATCTCCTCCATCGTTAACTCCTCCAGCTAAAAGGATAATTTCCGGGCAATCTTCTAAGTAAATTTTTCTGGCTTCTTCGGGAGTTAATTTTCCACTATAACCATTTAGAAGCTTTGCCCCAGCCGTAAGGGCAGCCAGGTCAGCGGCAAAACCACTTTCTCTGGAAGTAGAAGCGATAGTTACCATTTTTAAACCGCCTTTAGCACTACTACAGGGCAATTTTACATCAAATTCATCCATTTTCTCCTTCAGAGGATCCCAATTTCCTGCTTTTTTACATTCAGAAAGACATCCTAATCCATTAGCTAACCCTTCACGGATATCATTTACGGTAGTTGGAATGTAGCGTAAATCAACTTCATCTTTACTGGTATCAAAAATAGCCACTTTGGTATAAGTGCTTCCAAAATCAACAGCCAGGACTTTTTTATTTTTAAAATCAGTAATGCCCAATTCTTCTCTGAAAGCTTGAGTAGAATCTTCTTCCATAACATCTTTTGAATCTGCTAACACTGACCAATCATCTGACTGACTGATATTTTTATCAAAATACCAGGGGAATTTATTCCTTACTATATCAACTCGCTCAAATTCATCTTTGACTTCTTTTCCACAGAATGTATCAATCCTACAACTCCCATCTACCATTTTAGTTCTACACATACCGGTTAATTCATAACGCTTATCAATCACTGTAACCTGGGGCGCCTGGAATAATCCTACCTGTAAAGCTAAATCCAGATTATCAGCACTAATCATATTACATTCACCGGAAGGATAATTTTTTCCATCGATAAAATCTAATAACATAGTTTCATAATTCATTTCTTGCTCTTCGGTTTTTTCTCTTTTCGCAGATACTTCTTTCGAAACAGAATAATTAGAGAAATTCTCAAAAGTTACCTTGCCTTCATATCCTCCCATTAAAGCTAAATGAAAAATATTATACATTGCACCTTTTTTTAATTCTTCTTTGCGGGCAGCTACTTTAGGAATATTCCAAATATCGGGAAGAGGTGCCCTATCATATTCTCTAAATGACTGTTTGGTAATATCACAGCTGGCAACAATATCTTCCGGCTTTGCATCATGATGTGCTTCACAATAACTAACTACATGCACAATTTCCGGTTTCATAAACATCTGCCAATAGGTAGTCATGGCAAGATGGCTTTTAGCTTCATCTAAATTGGGTGGGAAACTGGACAATCCTCCTCTGGTCTCTTTAATAATATTGTAATCAAAATGTTTGGTTAAAGGTTCGATTATCTCAAAGGCGGCCTTCATCTTAGCTAAATCGTTCAAAGGTTCTATTTCTGGTGGTAGGTCAAACATTAATTGCATAACATAGTTTTTTAAACCCATCTTTAAGGCAACGATTCCACATAGAATATGGTCAGTTACATACATATCATCTGAACATCTACGTAATTGCCATTGGTGAGGATCATTTATTTCCAAAGGTTTATCAATTGATGCCCACCTGCGCATAGTATTGAAATGTTCATTTATCCCATCTAAAATAGAAAGCGGTCCTCTTCCGTCCAAACGGTTGTAGAAGAAGATGGGCACTGCGGGAAAAGGCATATGTAATGTTTCCTCAAAAATTTTTGCCGCTTCCACCAATTCATCTGTTCCGGAATAAATTCTGATCATAGGCCAATTACCGCATTTGGTTGCGTTTTTAAGAGTTTTTAAATCTCCTCTGCTTCGAATGGGAGCTCCACCTTCACCATTACGATATTTTTTAGGATCCTCTTCTCCGCGGTCAAATTTTGGTAAGAAAGCTTGAGTAACCTGATCAGGAGCTAAAGATACTATTTCCAAACATCCTGCTTCGCTTATAGCTTTTACACCATCCACCGTAGGTTGAATGGTTTCTGCTGCTGCACCGATATGCGCCCGAAGAATTGGCCGATTTTCCAATTCACGCACTTGTTTAATTCTTTCTAAGAGGTCATCAGACCAAACGATTTTTTCTTTGGCAATCTTGATTCGATTACGGGCAAATTCATCCAATTCAGCCATAGTTACATAATCATCCACTATTAAAGCAAAGAAATTTTGAAATTTTTCCTTATCCTTGTAGTCTTCTGCAATCTTTTCCAAATTAAAATGACGGTCTTTATTGGGGGAAAATTTATCTTTTAAAACAGGTTGACCAGTCATTGCTCTTACCAAATTAGCTGCCGGTCTCAAACCTCCAAAACAATAGCGGATTCCGCCTTTTTTCGGTTTAAGTCCATATTTGTAAACTTTTTCTACCAATTCTACAATTATTTCATCAACATGCAGATCACCTAAGCGGTAGCAAAAAGAAACTACTTCCGGTTTTGATTCTCTTATTTTATCTATAAGTTCATCAATGGAAACAGCGGGGCCTAATTTTATGGCAAGATAACCTATCCCCATGGTTTCCATCCATTCAGCAAATTTTTCTACCCCTAAAGTATGAACACAAGGGTCAATGGAACAATTTAAAACTCTTCTTTTTATCGGTTTTTCCATTATTTTCTCCTTTTACTATATAAAAAAAATTAAAAAATAAACAAATTAATAAACTGTAATTTCTTCTAAATTATTAACACCGTAATTTTGAGGAATTCGAGTATCTTTTATATCCTTTCCTTCCAGGTGATCCCTCTTTATATATTCTTTTCCTATCCATTTGCTTATGGTTAAAATCACTTCATTGATTACCGGCATATCTACTTTAGCCAATTGGGCAATTGCTTTAGTAACAACTAATCCATATGGTACATCTTCAGTTAAATAACGTGCCTGGAAATCCGGTAAAAAATGATCGTCATTTATTTTTTTCATAGGTGCACGCAAGCCTTGATAAGCCCGATTAGTAACAAAACAACTTTGCAAAGTACTTTTATCTTCAATTGAATCTTTATATGAATATAACAGCCAATCCTTTAAACTTAAAACATGGTTCAAATTAATACTTTTATCTATATTTTTAATTTCCTTGGTTAGTGCCAGTATTTCATCACTCATCATCTTTAATGTTTCAGAAATCTCTTTGGTTACTCCTTGATAAAATAAAGGGATTTCTTCTTTTCGATATCTTAATTCCTCTTTGCCTTTGAAAAGGCCGTACATAATCCCCGGGTGAATAATTTGCCCTACATTTGCCAGAGAAAGTGTCAGCATGTTAGGTAAAGTTTCTATTTTCAAATCAAGTAAATGGGTTAAGAATAAGGCTAATTCAAAAGTAGTTTTATGGGGGAAGGCAGCTATTCCGACTGACCTTTTTTTACCTAAAATATCTACTTTGCTGGCATATTCTTTTACCCGACAAGCCCAGGGAAGAGTCTGCATACCAAAAATTTTTACTTTTTCTTTTTTATTATCCTTTAAAATTTTTAAAGCAGCATATTCGAAACCGCTTCGAGCCGGAATCGCTCCTATTATTACTTCTTCTTTTAAAAAGGAGGCTATCTGTAACAGAGTTGATTCATGGGCAAAGGCCGGCAAAGGCATAAGTATTAAATCTGCTTCTCTGCATACGTCTTTGGCAAATTTGCTCACCTTATCCGGCCGGCCATATATTTTTTTATCTCTTATTGTTGCGGTTAAAAATCTTTTCTCATCAATTAATTTTTGAAAATGATTGGCTTCATTGCCGTAAGGGAGAAAAAGATTTATCTTACCGGAAAAATGGTTCCGGATGATGGGAATCATAGCATGGGCAGCATTTCCACCTCCGCAGATAGTCATTATATCAATTTTCACCAATAACCTCTTTTTATTTCAAATATTTTTATATTATAATAAAGATTCTAAGTATTTTTTTACGCTAAATATTAATAATTTACTAAAGTGTATTATTTTTATATTTGATATATCATGTTTTATTAAATCTAAATCATTTATCCTTTAGAAATTAGAAATATAAATAATTATATTGGTATACGGTATACCGTATATTATGATATATTACACCATAGCAAACAAAAGTCAAGTTTTTATAAAATAAATTTAATATTTTAAAAAGTGCGGATTTTTATTTGGAAATAATGTTTTTGTAATATGAAATTAAAGCAAGTTGAACAATTTTTTATTTTCAGTAAAGCTGATCCTTTTTACACCTTTTAATTGCGTAAAAATTCGAAATTTATGCGAATAAAAATTATCAACTATCTGCTTATTTCCAAAATATTTTTCAAACTTTTCGAATAAAATCGTAAATTTATATTATTTTAATTTATTCTCAATTTTTTTATTATTTTTAAAACTCTTATATTCAAGGGATTTCTCTATAAAAACTTTGAATATCTTAATAAATACAGGATAATCATTAAACATTTCTTCCGGGTGAAATTGCAATCCTAAAACAAAACGGTAAACAGGACTTTCAATGGCTTCAGCTATTTTGTTTTTTGCCCAGGCTGATATTTTAAAATTTTCACCCGGTTCTATGCAAAATTGATTATGAAAGCTATTTACCTTTACTTCGGAAACTCCTAATATTCTTTGTAATTGACTACCTTCTTTTAAACTGATTGTATGAGTAGGGATATTTCCCTTTTCCTTTTGTCGATGCGAAACTCCTCCTGTATTCATTTCATCTAAAAATTTATAATTTAATTTTCCTCCGACTGTCTCACAAATCATCTGCATCCCCCGACACATTCCTAGTAAAGGCATATCCCTTTTTAGAGCAGCTTTTATAAGAAAACTATCCGCAATATATCGACTCTTGTTTTGTCCTCGTAAAGTCCTTGGTCTTCCTTCTACCTCAATTCGATCACCCTTATCAGAGTCTCCACTACCTCCGGACATTACTAACCCATCGATATTATTTAAAATTTTTTCTGACAAGCTTTCGTTAATAAATTCAGGAATGATAAAAGGTATTCCTCCACATTTGATAATAGGCTCTATATAATGCCTTCCTATACGATAATAGGGGTTTTCGTCTGTGTTTCTTTTACCTAAATTACAAAAACAACTAATACCGATTATTGGATCCATTAATATTTACCTCTTTCTATTTTTACCATATCTACTTTCCCCGATGGCAAGCAATTTTATGACCTTTTGACACCTCAACTAAAGACGGCATTTTTTCTTCACATATTTTTCCAGCTTTTGCAAAACAACGAGTTTGAAACGGACATCCCGGGGGAAGGTCAATGGGAGTCGGAACTCTACCTTTAAGCAAAATTCTCTTCTTTTTGTGAATGCTTTTTCTTCCCAAAGCAGGAATGGCTGAAAGAAGAGCTTGAGTATAGGGATGATAAGGAGATTGAAAAAGTTCACTAGTTGAGGCAATTTCCATTATTTTACCTAAATACATCACTGCAACGCGGTCACTGATATAATTTATTACACTCAAATCATGAGCAATAAAAAGATAGGTCAGATTAAATTCTTCTTTTAGTTTTTCCAGCAAAATAATAATTTGAGCTTGGATGGAAACATCTAAAGCTGAAACAGGTTCATCAGCCACGATAAATTCCGGATTTATAGCTAAAGAACGCGCTATACTAATTCTCTGCCTCTGTCCACCGCTAAATTGATGAGGATATTTTACAATATCCCGCTTGGATAATCCCACTTTTGATAATAAATCAATAATGATATTATATTGTTCTAATGGATTATGGATTCCCTTCTCTTGCAAAGCAACGGTAATGATTTCTCTGACAGATTTACGGGGATTTAACGAAGAATAAGGATTTTGGAAAATAATTTGAGCACTATTTCGAAACTTTTTTAAACTATTTTTGTCTAATTTTTGTATATCTTTACCACGATAAGTAATGCTTCCGGAAGTAGGTTTATGTAAATTAACTGCCATTTTCCCCAGGGTAGTTTTTCCTGAACCACTTTCACCGACTAAACCTAAAACCTCCCCTTTTTTTATCTGTAAATCTACACCATCTACAGCTTTCAAGACTACATTTTTTTGTTTTGCCAAAATTTTTCCTAAAAAGCTGGGTGGTTCTACAAAATATTTTTTAATATTTTTTATGTTTACCAATATATTATTATTTTCCAATTTAATCTCCATGTAAAATTAATATTATATAACTCTTAACTATATAGTAGACAGCGTACCTGCCGTCCTTTTTCTATCACCTGCAAAGGAATTTCATCTTTTTGACACTTATGGACACTTTTATTGCATCGAGGATAGAAAGAACACCCTGGAGGTAATGCCGCTAAATCTGGTACATCTCCGGGAATTGATTGTATTTTATTTTTCTTATCCCCGATTTTAGGAATAGATTTTAATAATCCTTTAGTATAAGGATGTTTGGGTTTAAAAATTATTTGCTCTACCGAACCTGTTTCTACTATCTTTCCCGCATACATAACTGCAACCTTCTGGCAAAATTCTGCTACCACTCCCAAGTCATGCGTTACAAAAATAATTCCTGTGCCGATATCTTTATTAATTTTCCGTAATAAATCCAGGATTTGTGCTTGCACTGTTACATCTAAAGCGGTAGTAGGTTCATCAGCTAATATTACTTTCGGATTACAAGAAAGAGCAATGGCAATAAGAATTCTCTGCTGCATTCCTCCGCTTAATTGATGGGGATATTGCTGATAAATTTGTTCGGGTGAAGGAAGTCCAACATCCTTAATCAACTTTAGGACTTTTTCCTTCTCTATTTTCTTTGATATTTTCTTGTAATTATGCACACCTAAAGATTCTCTAATCTGTTCTCCCACACGAAATACCGGATTTAAAGTAGTCATAGGATCTTGAAAAATCATGGAAATTTTGTTTCCTCTAAAATATCTCATCTCTTTAGAAGTTTTTTTTAGTAAATTTTCTCCCTCAAACCACACTTCTCCACCAGTTATTTTACCCGGATAAGGAACTAATCCAAGAATAGAGAGTAAAGTCACGCTTTTTCCACAACCGGATTCACCGACTAAACCCAACACTTCCCCTTCTTTAAGTTCTAGAGAAATACCATCTACTGCCTTTACTATTCCACGATAAGTAAAAAAATTAGTGCATAAATGTTTTATTTTAAGCAATTATTTATCCTCTTAATTATTATTCTAATTTTAGTCGAGGGTCAAGAATATCTCTCAAGCCCTCTCCTAATAAATTTATACTCAACACTAAAATAAGTAAAGCTATGCCTGGTATTGTCGAAACCCACCAGGCACTAAGCATATAAGCCCGCCCGGAATTTATCATTGAACCCCAAGCTGGGGTAGGTGGTTGTATGCCTAAACCCAAAAAGCTCAAGGATGCTTCTAAGATAATAAAAAATCCTACACGTAAAGTAGCCAATACTAAAAGAGAATGTATGATATTAGGTAATATTTCTTTAAATATAATTTTTACATCACTTTCTCCTAAAGCTTGGGCTGCCTCTACATATTCCTTGGTCTTTTCTGAAATCATTTCTCCTCTGCTTAGACGAAAGAAATTTACCCAGCTTTTAAAACAAAGGATGACGATAAGATTAAAAAATCCTGGACCAACTATAGACATAAGGAAAATTGCAAAAATCAGATAAGGAAAAGACAATAAAAGATCAGCAAAACGTGATAGTATTGCATCAAAGCGTCCTCTAAAATATCCAGCAAAAGATCCTAACAATGTACCTAAAAATCCTGATATAGCTACGGTAACCAATCCAACCAATATTGAAACTCTAGCCCCATAGATAATCCGAGACAATATATCCCGGCCAATTTCATCGGCTCCTAAAATATAGGTGATACTTCCTCTTTCCATCCAGAAAGGAGGTCGTAAACGGTTTACAATACTGGCTTTCAAGGGGTCATGGGGTGCAATAAAGGGAGCAAAAATAGCTATTAAAATAAAAGATAAAACTATTATTGCTCCTAAAAATGCTGTACGGCACCGTATTAACTCTTTTACAAATTGTTTAACTCTTTTCCAATATATCTTCCCTCTGCTATATTTAATATTTTTATATGAATTCTTTTTAGTTATATATAGTTCAGCCAATTAATCTCTACCCCTTTTGGTAAATTAACATATTAGAATATAAGAATGAATCTTCAGACTTCAGATAGTTGTCCTTGGATTTAAATAGGTATAAAGAATATCAACGATTAAGTTTGCAGTTACGTAGATCAGTGCATAAAACATGACTGAGCCTTGCACCACCGGAAAATCTCGATTAAAGATTGAAGTAACAACTAATCTTCCTAACCCAGGCCAGCCAAATATTGTTTCGATTATCATGTTCCCGCCTAAAAGCATTCCTATTTGCAGACCGATAACAGTAACTGTAGGAATAAGAGCATTTCTTAAAGCATGTTTGGTAATTACCACATATTCGCTTAACCCTTTCGTTCTGGCTAAGGTAACATAATCAGCTCTTAATACCTCCAACATGCTTGAACGAAGGATACGTGTAATTACTGCAGCTTGTGCAGCACCCAAGCTAATGGAAGGAAGTATTAAATGTATTAAACTATCTTTTAAAGCTGGCCAATTACGAGATAAAATACTATCTAATACATACATTCCGGTAATATGAATGGGTTTGTAAGCAAAGGTAACTCTACCATAAACGGGTAGAATATTTAAATTAACTGCAAATATTATAATAAAAATAATGCCTAACCAAAAAGCTGGGGCAGATATTCCTAAAAAAGCAAAAGCCATTCCTAATCTATCGATTAGAG
>Ga0255366_10159_pt1 | contig 13073 bp, 9 predicted proteins | sample ANMaggSeSYBR01C4_FD_182086 | JGI IMG/M metagenome (GOLD analysis project Ga0255366, IMG submission 182086) | Sediment cell enrichment communities from methane seep in Santa Monica Basin, California, United Staets - ANME aggregate JGI... | ecosystem: Environmental > Aquatic > Marine > Cold seeps >... | reverse complement strand
TAGAATTTGGTAAAATAAATTTGATTAGTGGTGAAAGAGATGTGGGGAAAACAATTCTTTGCTCAAAAATTACGGAAAAATTAAAAAATTTGAGATATTCAGTAGCGGGTATTGTTTCACCGGGAATATACCGTGATAATGTAAAAATCGGGATATCCGCTTTGGATATTAAAAGCGGGAGAGAAGTAAGATTGGCTGATTTTTCACCAGGGTGGGATAAAGAAAATCCCAACCGAGTTTGGAAAATAAATGCAGCAGCGATACCCTGGGGTAATCACGTGCTAAACAAATCCGTTCCTTGTGACATACTGATTATCGACGAGATAGGCTATTTAGAGTTGGATAAAAAAGGAGGTTGGAAAAAATCATTTGAAATTCTTGATGGAAAACTATTCAAGATGGCTTTCATTGTAATAAGAAGAGAACTGGTAGAAGTTGCTCTATCTCATTGGGAAAACGCACAAGTATTAATATTAGAAAGCACGGAAGATGTGGATTTTATTTCTAAAGAAATATTAAATCAGATTAAGCTCAAAGCACCCAGATGAAATAAAGCAATACCTAAGGCTGTTGTTACATTAAATGATTTGTTTTTCCCTGTTATTGGTATTGAAATTACCAAATCACTAAGTGATAATACTTTCGGGTCAATTCCTGTGATTTCATTGCCAACAATTATTGCTGTTTTACTATCCCCTAAATCAACTTTCTTTATATTCAATAGGGAAATAGATTCAGATGTGGATTCAATTGAAATTAGCTGATATCCTATTTCCTTGAGCGATTTACATTGTTCAACGCAATTTAACGATTTTTCCCAATTTATAAAATTTTCTGCACCAAGACTGGTTTTATTAAACTGCTTGTGTTTTGGTGTTGGAGTAATCCCGCATAAATATACATGATTCAATCCGAGCCCAATCGCTGTTCGAAAGATTGCTCCAACATTATAAACACTTCTCACATTATCAAGGATAAGGGTAAACTCCCTGAATGGTTTCCAATTATTAATATCTCGGCAATCCTTAGTAAGATCTATTGTTTCTTTTATTAACGCAGCAGAGCCGCATATCGGACAATTTATAGAAATATCCAATTCGTAAGAATCGGGGAACCGCAGGTTGCATTTGGGGTTTTGACATTCACGGATCACAGCGTAAGAAAGAGGGTTCGTCAAGTATAAGATCCAATCCGTTCCACAATAAAATCGGTAATTGAATATCCCATTGCGAACATAACCTCGTCCGCACGGCCAGTTTTATTTTGCTGAGATAGCAGGCGGAGTGAAATAAATGGCTTGCCTTGAATTTCTGTGTTTGATTCAATAGAAACGATTAATGGCTGGAGATCATATTTTTTACCATTTCTTTTTTCCCGGATGATTTCTTTTTCTTTTAGCAAGTTAATCGTTCTGTCACTGATTAATTCAGGTGAAAAATTCTCATCCAGTAAATAAACACGGTAATCTGAGAACTGAATTTGGGTGGAAAGAGCTTTTTCAGAGACAGTGATTTCATGAATTGAAGTGATTTCCAATCCTGCAGGCAAATTCTGTTGCAATTGTCGAGAAATTACATCCAAAAGAAGTGATTCCTGAATCCATATATCTACTTTCTCATCTAAACTAACGAAACCGAGCGGTAAGGGAATTCCTAATTGAATGCGCGGTTGAGGATGAAACCCTTTTGAATAAGCAACTTTTATCAAAGCTCTGCGGAAAGATCGTTCCCATATACGCTGCATATCTAAAGCACTTGTGAACCGGATTATAGAACTTTTCTTGTAAGAAATTCGAATTCTCATCTTATGCCTTGATAGAACGAATTTTATTGCAATTTATTTGATAATTTGTTTGAATTCCACAGCTTAAGCATGTTTCACGACAATCAAGTGTAGTTCTAGAGTTTTTACTGCGTTTATATTCCATTAGAAGAAACTCTTTTTTAACGCCCGAGTTGATATGATCCCAAGGAAAGACCTCATTATCATTCCTTGGTCTACCAGTATAAAAAAAGGGATCAATTGAATTCGATTTGAGTGCATCTTCCCAAAATTTAAAATTAAAACACTCATGCCAGGCATCAAATTTTGCGCTATTTTTCCAAGCGTCATATATAACTTGAGATAATTGACGATCTCCACGTGACAATAGTGATTCAAGAAAAGAAGCTTTATAATCTGGAAAACTAGTTTTAATTCCTGTCTTCCGAAATTCCGTTCTTAAAAAATCATATTTCTTGATTATTTGGTCATAATCATCAAAATTTACCCACTGAAAGGGTGTATGAGCTTTAGGGATTAAAGTATTGATACTTACGTTGAGTTTAAACCTGCCCTTATTTGTCTTTTTTCCTATATAGTTTATTTCTTTGCATAAATTTACGATCCCTTCAATGTCGGGCATCGTCTCATGATGAAATCCAATCATGAAGTAAAGCTTGATGTTATTCCATCCTTTATTACATATTTCTTGAACGGTATCAAATATGGTCTGCTCGGGAATTGGTTTATTAATTATTGAACGAAGTTTGTCAGTGCCTGCTTCTGGCGCAATTGTGAAATTCCCCTTTCGCTTGCCTTTAATTTCGTTAATTACATCACTATTAAATGATTCGATTCTCAAAGAGGGGAGGGAAAAGTTCAAATTGTATTCTTCACTTAAAAGCACTACATTGCTGATCAAATCTTTGATTTGTGAATAGTCTGAAGTACTTAATGATAAAAGTGAAACCTCACCAATCCCAGTTAATTCAACTGCGTTGCGCATAGCAGACATTATGTCATGCAAACGTGCTTCACGCACTGGTCGCATAATCATTCCGGCTTGACAAAACCTGCATCCCCGTGAACATCCACGCATTATTTCAATCGAAATTCGATCATGAACTACCTTAATATTGGGGACTAATAAATTCGCAATAGGAGAGGGAAGTATTTTAACAATTCTCTTGTTTATTGTCTTCTTGTCCGTTGAATAACGATTGATTATTTTTTTAATTGTCTTGTTCTGGTGATATTCGACGGTGTAGTGAGAAGGAACATATATTCCTTCAATTGAACTAAGAAGGTTGATAATCTCTTTGCGTTCAATTTCCTTAATTTTACAATTATTAATAATATCCAAAATTTCTTCAATAATTTCTTCTCCTTCGCCAATAATAAAAGCATCAATAAAAGCATGCATAGGCTCAGGATTAAAGGTGGAATGACCGCCTGCAATTACAATCGGATCTGTACCATTCCTGTCTTTTACCCAAATAGGAATATGACTTAAGTTCAGCATATTCAAAACGTTGGTATACAATGTTTCGTAAGGTATTGAAAAACCAATTAGGTCGAAATTTCGAAGGGGAGTTTTGCTCTCAAGAGAAAATAGCGGGACATTATTGTCCGAAAGAAGCTGTTCCATATCCAGCCATGGCGCATACACACGTTCTGCCAGAGAATCCATACGATCATTAATGATTCTATAAAGTAAGGTAATCCCTAAATTGGGAAAACCAATATCATAAATATCTGGGAAAGCTAAAGCCGCATGAACATTTACACTATCCCAATTCTTGATTGTTTGGTTGAATTCTCCACCTACATAACGACCAGGTTTTTGAACAGTGATTAAGTTTCGGTCAAGAAAATCTATTATTTCTTGGGTTTCCTGCAAAATATCTCCAATTTATTAAAATTAGCCCTTAGTTATACCACTGTCCAAATTCAACATGATCATAATATTGTATTAAGCTGAGAAAAACCAAAATAATTCAACTTTTACAATTTGCTAAAGAAGAATTTGCATAGCTGCAATACCCAATTATTATTTCCCAAGCATGTTACCTGCTTTCTATAAGAATAATTATGCATCGTAAAGTAAAATTCTAAATCGATAATGAGGTGTGAATGGAAATAGAAAGAGAATATCAAAAATCGTTGGATTTTATTTATTCATTTATAGATTTAAGTATAACCAGGAATCTGAGATATTCACCAGAAAAATTCAACTTATCAAGAATGGTTAAGTTGATGGCATTGATAGGAGACCCACATCTTAATTACAGCGTTATTCATGTGGCTGGTACAAAAGGGAAGGGCTCAATATGTGCAATGGCTGCTTCTATTATGAAAGAGGCAGGGTATAAAGTTGGTTTTTATTCCTCACCTCATATGATTGACTTTCGCGAGAGGATAAAGATCAATAACTATGATATCCCCAAGAAAATATTGACATATTATGTGACCAAGCTGCGCCCCATTATTAATCGCGTAGAAAAGATATCCACATTTGAGATTATTACTGCGATAGCTTTTAAATATTTCACAAATCAACAAGTAGATATTGCTTTTATCGAAGTTGGGATGGGTGGGAGATTGGATGCAACAAATATAGTCAAACCGATTGTTTCTGTTATTTCATCAGTTTCGCATGATCATATGAAGATTTTAGGGAATACGATAGCAAAAATTGCCGAAGAAAAAGCGGGAATTATCAAAAAATCAGTTCCTGTGATCATTTCTCCGCAAAAAAAATCAGCGAAAGAGGCAATTGAAAGAATTGCAATTATCAGAGGATCATTAATAATCGACACATCTAAAATTTATAAGTTTAAACAAATAAAATTTTCTTTATTGAAACAATCGTTCATAATCATTGAACGATCATCTAATCTTCCAGTTGCAAACAATCCGATTTACGAAATTTCTTTATTAGGGGATCATCAGATCAATAATGCTATCACAGCTTATGCTTGTATCGTGCAATTAAGGAAATTTGGTTATGAAGTAAGTGAAAACGCATTGGCAAATGGATTTTCTAAGGCTAAGTGGCCGGGTCGTTTTGAAGTAATATTCAAGAAACCACTTGTCATAGTTGATGGAGCTCATAATAAAGATTCTTTTAGGAAACTCAGAAATACTGTAAAAAAATATCTCGGTGGAAAAAAAGTGACATTAATATTTGGAGCCTCAGAAGATAAAGAGGTTGGGTCAATGCTTCAGATCATAAGGCCATATATTGCCCATTTCATATTTACAAAATCAGAACATCCGCGTGCCTTGGAAATAAGCGAATTAGAAGGTTATGCGGAAAAAATAAACTTGAAAAATTACTCAACAAGTAAAATTGATAATATCATTCCACTTATACTTAGAAAGAGTAAGCAAGATCAGGTTTTTATCGCTTCAGGAAGTATTTTTGTAGCGGGAGCAGTAAAACAGCTGCTAGCAAAAAGGGAGAATTAGGGAAGAATGTCAATGAATAATAAATTTTCAAAAGAAAATGAGTATCGGGCGGGAATGTTTAATAGAAATGAGGGATTTGAGCATATTAAAAATATCAAATTAAATGTCAATGGAGTTATTAAATCAGCAGCTATCGAGTTAGAAAAGATCATTATTTTTCCTAATATGATTTCTCCTATTTTCATCACGAACAACAGAGATTTATCTGCAGTTATTAAGTCACAAGAAAAGGAGCAGACAATAGTTGGCCTAATAAAGAAAGAGGGAACGCAGGATTATAACGCATTTCTTGGAACAGGAATCGAAATTGCAGTGGGGAGTTTACTGGAAATGCCTGACGGTGCTCATTCCGCATTAGTTCAAGGAAGAAGGAGAGTAAAGATCCTGAGTACTTTTGAAGAAGACGGGATCATCTTCACGAAAGCGGAACCAATTCTTGGGCTTATCAAGGATATTAATAATCAAGAACATGCATTGATAAACACAACTAAAAATCTTTTTGAGAGTGTCGTTCAACTTGATCGTTCTATTCCCAACGAAACAAGTATGCACATAAATTCAATTACCTCACCAGGATGGTTGGCAGATGTGATTTGTACTGCTGTATCTTTACCGTATTTAAAACGGATTGAAATCCTTGAAATGTATGATGAGATTGAGAGATTGATGTTTGTTCATAAATTATTGAAAAACGAATTAGACATTCTGAATATTGAAGAAGAGATACGTTTCAATGTTCAGAGAGAAGTAGACCAAAGCCAAAGAGATTTTTACCTTAGAGAGCAAGTTAAAGCCATCAATATAGAATTAGGCGAGGGCGATATTTGGGAACAAGAGATCAAGAGGTATGAGAAAAGAATCGAGGGAGAGAATCTGCCTGAAGAAGTAAGGGAAATAATAAAAGATCAGATTAAACGATTAATGTTAGGCCCCTCTCTATCACCTGAAGCAAGTGTTTGTAGGAATTATATTGAATGGCTTCTAACTGTACCCTGGAAAGAGAAAACAACTGATAATCTGAATATTCAACATACCGAGAAGATATTAGAAAAAAGCCATTGCGGACTTGAAAAGCCGAAAGAAAGATTATTAGAATTTATCGCTGTTGAAAAATTGAGATCAGAGCATACCAAACAACCAATATTGTGTTTTGTTGGACCTCCTGGTACCGGAAAAACTTCATTTGGTTTATCCATCGCCGAAGCGCTTGGGCGCGTTTTTGTTCGAATTTCCTTGGGCGGCATAAGAGATGAGGCTGAAATACGAGGTCATAGAAGAACTTACATTGGCGCACTACCTGGGAGGATCATCCAGGCAATGAAGCGGGCAAAAACAGTCAATCCCATATTTATGTTAGATGAGATTGATAAACTGGGCAATGATTATCGCGGCGACCCTGCTGCTGCATTATTGGAAATCCTGGATTCAGAACAAAACAAAGCTTTTTCTGATCATTATCTTGAAATTCCTTATGATTTATCAAATGTTTTTTTTATTACTACTGCAAATACAGTAGATAATATCCCTCCAGCGCTCTTAGATAGAATGGAAATTATTGAATTTTCTGGATATGTAATGGAAGAAAAAGTTGAAATTGCGCTTAAACATCTCGTTCCGAAGCAAATATTGGAGAATAGCTTATCTACTAAGGACATCAAATTAAATCGTAAAACACTTGAGAATATAATCCAGAATTACACATATGAATCTGGAGTTAGAAATTTAGAACGCCAGATCGGCAAATTGTGCCGTAAAGTTTCTAAACAAAAAATTGAAAATATCAAAAATATTTCAAAAACCCTGACTCCTGATGCGGTAGAAAAATTCTTAGGACCGCCCCAATATTTTCCATTCAGGGCAGAGAATGCTGATGAGATAGGGGTTGCAACTGCAGTGGCATGGACTGAAAATGGAGGTGAAATTATGCCAGTTGAAGTGTCAGTTGTAGAAGGGAAGGGAAACCTCAATATAACTGGACAAATTGGCAATGTCATGCAAGAATCTGCGCAGGCGGCTTTAACTTTCATCAAATCAAGAGCAAAATATTTCAATATAAAAATTGAAACTTTTGAAAAATTAGATATTCATGTCCATGTTCCAGAGGGGGCTGTTCAGAAAGAAGGTCCAAGCAGTGGAATCACATTGTGCTTGGCAATGATTTCTGCCCTCACAAAAAGAAAAACTTTCCATGATATTGGACTTACAGGCGAAATTACTTTGAGGGGAAGGATTCTCCCTGTAGGCGGTTTGCGTGAGAAAATCCTGGCTGCACATCGGTCTGGATTGAAGAAAATAATTATTCCGAAAAAGAATATTAAAGATCTAGTTAAGATAAATGAGAAGATAAAAAAGGAACTTGAGGTAATACTGGTAGATCACATGGATGAGGTTATTAAGATTGCGTTACAGGCTTAATAGGAAAATCAGCAGTACCTTGCTCAGGCAAAACCTCTTTCGTTATTTGATTATCTTGTAATGACATCATCCCGTTCCTCACCTGGGTAAGGATTTTTGACAATTCGATTTCTAAGTGATCTAATGAGTCAACTGCATATTGATCAGCTTCTTTTTTTATTAATTCAGTCTCAGCACTGGCTCTCTTGATAATATCCTCCGCAATAATTTTTGCTTCCTGGACAATAGCATCTTTTGATACCAATTTCTCGCTTTGCTCCCTGGCTAGTGATATGGTTCTGTTTGCTTCTTCATGAGATTGCGCAATGATTCGCTCTTTTTGATTATTAATCGACTGAGCTTTTTTAATCTCATCTGGGATTGCTAACCGCATCTGATCAATTAAATCAAGCATTTTATCCTCATCAATGACAACCTTTTTTGTCAAAGGGAGTGATCTGCTTTCATTAAAAAGTTCTTCAAGGCGATCTACTAAATGTAATATGTCCATATTTGATCTCTATTTACTATTTTACATGCATTTTCGTTCAATCTCTAAGTGAAGTATGCTGATCCATTTTTTTCGATTCATCGAACGACTTCATACTTTCCAATAATTTATTTTCAACATGCGGAGGAACCATTGTAGAAACATTTCCACCTAATGCTGCAATTTCTCTGACGGTTGTGGAGGAAAGGAAAGTATGCATTTCGCTCGTGATCAACGCGATATTTTCAATTTCATTATCTAATCGCTTATTGGCGAGTGCCATACGGAACTCATGTTCAAAGTCGGAAAAAACTCTCAAACCGCGAACGATGACCTTGGCTCCTTGAGATTTACAGAATTCAACAGTAAGGTTGTTGTAACCCATAACGCGAATATTTTCTTCCTTCTGGAAACATTGAGAAACTAAATCTAAACGTGTTTCCGGGGAAAAGAGAAGATTTTTTAATGGCCGATCATAGACCGCGATAATTAACTCATCAAATAATTTAGAGGCCCGGATAGCGATATCGATATGGCCGTAATGAATTGGATCAAATGTCCCAGGAAAAATAGCTTTTACCATAACAAACTTCCCTTACTATATTTTATACGTTGATTTATCATATTTCTGGCCAATAGATATTCAATTCTTCTCGCAATAACTGGTGCACAGATTGTTCAAGTCTGGGGTCATGCTTAATTATATACTGTGCCTGCTTTCTGCTGGCCTCTACAAGATTTAAGTCAAAGATATTTGCAAAATTAAAACCTGCGTACCCGGATTGGCGAGTGCCAAGAAATTCTCCGGGTCCGCGAAAATTTAAATCTATTTCCGCTAATTTAAACCCATCATTTATTTTAGTCATTGCAATTAGACGTTTATTTTCTATAGCATCGTCATCTGCAGGAATAAGAATGCATAAAGAGTCCTCTTTATTCCTCCCAACCCGCCCTCTAATCTGATGAAGTTGTGCAAGTCCAAAATGATTGGCACTTTCGATCAGCACAATAGTGGCACCTGGTATATCTACACCAACCTCAATTACCGTGGTTGAAACAAGCACGCTATATTCTTGACTCCTGAATTTTTCCATTATCTGGTCTTTTTCCGTTTGCTTTAATCTTCCATGCATTAAGCCAATATTAAAATCAGGGAAAATGTTTTTTTGAATTCGCTGATATTCTTTCTCGGCTGATTTGTACAACTCATCCTCTTCCCCGGAATCAATCATTGGATAAACAATAAACGCTTGAAAACCATTTCTAACCTGTTCTTCTATCAACCCATATGCCTTTTTTCTTTTAGCTTGATCAAATAATAATGTTTTTACAGGTTTTCTGCCGGGAGGCATTTCATCAATGGTTGTTATATCGAGGTCACCATACACGGTAAGTGCTAATGACCGTGGGATCGGAGTGGCAGTCATCACAAGTAGATGCAAATTATCACCTTTCGATCTCAGCGCCTTTCGCTGGTTTACACCAAACCTGTGCTGTTCATCTATTATCGCGAGCTGCAGATCATGAAATTCGACCGGATCTTCTAGTAATGCGTGAGTACCGATCACACATTTTATTTTTCCTGTTATTAATTCTTGCAAGATCCTCAATTTTTCTTTTTGTGGAGTTTGGCCAATTAATAAAGCGACCTCATCTTCTGATATAGAACCGGAGTCCATCAACAATTCTGATAATGTGTTGAAATGTTGTTCAGCAAGGATGCTTGTAGGTGCCAGGATGGCGGCTTGTGATTCACTACCAACGACGGTTTCTATGGCAAATTTAGCAACAACCGTTTTCCCCGAACCCACATCCCCTTGAAGCAGACGATTCATTGGTTTTCCTGCGACAAGATCGTTTTCAATGTCTTCGATCGCTTTCAACTGGGCGGAGGTTAACACATAGGGGAGCAATTTTTTCCGATTGTTTATTAACTCTTCAGGAAGAGAGAATTTTCTTGCCTGATTTGCCTGCCATTTTGCTTTTTGAAGAAGTACACCTAGCTGTAAAAAAAATATCTCTTCAAAAGCAAATCTATTTCGCGATGATTTTAATTTAATATCGGATTCCGGAAAATGTATTTGAGAAATTGCTTCAGAAATTGTCGGCAGTTTTTCCTTTTCGATAATACGGCCTGGAAAAAATTCTTTTAATTTACCCGTCCAAAAATCCAGATTTTTCTTAATAATCTTCCTTATTTGCCGCTGAGTGATCCCAGCGGTAGCTGGATAAATTGGAACTATTCTGTTTGTGTGAATTTGCTCCTGATCCAAGGGTTCCCATTCGGGGTTGTTCATCACATAACGTCCCAGATACATGTCGACCTTGCCAGAAACGACAATGGATGTTCCATCTTTCAATTGGGACGAGATGTAAGGTTGATTAAAAAAAGTTAATCTCAAAGATCCAGTACTATCTGTTAGCGAAGTTTCTGAGATTTTCAGATTCCCTCTTTTTGATTTTCGCGTATAAATTTTCCCTGAGATTATTCCCGCAACTGTTAATTCTTCACCATACTCAATGTTATTTATCGTTTTAAGTTTACTGAAATCTTGATATCGGCGCGGATAATATCGCAGTAAATTATATATATTCTTTATACCTAGTTTTTCAAAATACTTATAGTTCTTATCCCCAATACCCTTAATTGAGCGAATATCGGCGTAAATCGCGGGATCCTGCCCCATGGGGGAATCAGAAGAATCATTAGTGGAAGCACTTGAAACCGTTATAACATCCTTAAGTATTTTATTAATATCAGTTTTTGGTTTTTCTGAGAGCCAATTTATAATGATGTCGATAGATATTTCTCGATCATTGGTTGAGAGAACAGCATATGATTCAAAGTAATTGACGATTGGGGTAAGAATATCACTGTGAATATTGTTTTGCTCCCCCAGTTTTTGGATATAACCAAGAAAGTTTCCTAATCCACCGGCAACTGCTGAATTTTGAAATCCCTTGTCTTTTTCTAAAGATAGAACTTGTTTAATCTTTTCATAGAAATCAAGCATATTGGATATTGTACTTGAATCATTTATACGATGGAGTTTTCACCCTTTAAATGCGGAAAATATTATTTAGCTATTCGATTGAAAGAATAAATTGATAATGTGGTTGTCCACCAGAGTGAATTTCTATTTCATGATCAGGATATTCACTTGCGATCTGTTGAGTCAACTTATCAGTCATTTCACTTTCTACATGATTACCATAGAAAATTGTGATATGTTCTTTCTCTTCTGTTTTAGCAGTTTTCAGAAGTTCTGAGCATGATTTATAGACCGATCGTGAAGAATGGACCAATTTCCCATTTAATAATGAGATCACTTCCCCCTTCTTGACAGTAATTCCATTGATCTTAATCGATCGTGTCGCAGTCGTAATTTCGCCCGTCTCCACTTCGGTTAGAGCTTCATTCATCTCGCCCACAATATCGTCAAAATCGGCATTAGGATCCAATCTAAAGCAGGAAACCATGCCTTGGGGGATACTCGTTGAAGGAATTACGGCAACATTCTTCTTGGAGAGTTTCTTTGCTGCCTCAGACGCCATAATAATGTTCTTATTATTGGGCAGGATTATGATCTTATCTGTTGGCAGGTCCTTAAATGCCTCATATATATCATTGGTGCTGGGGTTCATCGTCTGCCCGCCGCTTATCACTCTCGCAACGCCGAGACTTTGGAAGATTTTTGATATTCCATTGCCTGGAGAGATCGTAATTACAGCGATCTGATCTTTCTCAACCTCATTCGAAAAAACTTTTGTATTTTCGGACTGCCCCATTTGTTCAAGTAGGTTCTCAATATATACTTTCTTAACTATTCCGAAATCCCCGACCATTTCAATTGGTTCATACTTTTTTTCAGTTGCAACATGGATGTGCATTCTGTAAATATCATCCCCTTCACCAACTTGTATCGATGTTCCGATATCGGATAAACCATCATAAAATTTCTTTAATTCAAAATCATTATTTGGTTTAAAATCAACCACAACTTCAAAATCCTGGCCAGGTTCGATTACATCATGCATCTCATTACTGCTGATCTGGTCTAAACTGATCACCTCATTTTCTGGAGCAACTTCACCAATATCAACTGACTGGTTTGTTGCATATCGGTACATTCCCTCTAAAATTATTAATAATCCTTTTCCGCCTGAGTCAACCACGCCAGCTTGTTTGAGGATCGGAAGCAAATTAGGTGTATTTTTCACTGATCGCTCACCAGCAGCTACTACGCCCTCCAGGATATCAAGAAGGTTGTCATTGTTCTCAGTTAGATCTTCTGAAGCGGAGGCAATATCTTTCGACACAGTCAGAATAGTGCCCTCTACCGGCTTAACTACCCCTTTATAGGCAGTATTTCGGCTTTCAGCGAAGGCCTGGTTCAGAAGGGCAGCATCCATTTCTTGATTGTCATCCAATATACGAGCGAAGCCACGGATGAGTTGGGACAAAATGACACCAGAGTTGCCTCTGGCGCCCATTAAAGCACCCTGGGCAATTTGTTGGATGACTTTTCCAATATTCTCTTCTTTAGAATTTGCAATCTCCTGGTAGGCAGACTGCATTGTGAGAACCATATTCGTGCCTGTATCACCATCGGGGACAGGAAACACGTTCAATGCATTGATCAAAGCCTGGTGGCATTTGAGCCAGGATACAGAAGCCTTAAATAATTTCTTAAGATCTATACCATTAATTTTGGTTATTTTCGCATGCTCAATTGAATCAGCAGAATCTTTTCTCTGCGATGTTTTTGCCATTAATAATTACCTCAAAATAAAATATAAAAAAATATTAATCCGTATTGCTGACTCTCAGACCTCTTATGTGGACGTTCACTTCACTCACGGGCACATTAATAAGTTTTTCCACATTAAATTTAACGTTGTTGGCCGCACTTTTTTGCAACAGAGGAAATCCTGGTTCCATATTCAACGACAACGA
>Ga0255366_10123_pt2 | contig 13095 bp, 7 predicted proteins | sample ANMaggSeSYBR01C4_FD_182086 | JGI IMG/M metagenome (GOLD analysis project Ga0255366, IMG submission 182086) | Sediment cell enrichment communities from methane seep in Santa Monica Basin, California, United Staets - ANME aggregate JGI... | ecosystem: Environmental > Aquatic > Marine > Cold seeps >... | reverse complement strand
TAATGCTGCATCTATTCCGAGAGCTGGTCGATAAGGCCGGAAGGAAGACATTGCCTCCACTACATCAGCTACCCCTATAATTTTGGCTTCCGGGATAATTTCATTACCTTTCAAGTTGTTGGGATATCCTGAACCATCCAATCTTTCATGATGTTGCAGGACAACACTTGCTATAGGGTAGGAAAAATCTATGGACTTTATGATATCATATCCTACTTTCGAATGATCTTTTATTAGACTAAATTCTATATCAGTTAATTTAGTGGGTTTACTTAGGATTTCGGTGGGCAGGCCAATCTTTCCGATATCATGAATTAGAGAAGCTATTCTTATCCCTTCAACCTTATCTTCGGGAAGTTTCATATTTCGGGCAATACTGACGGCTAACTGGCAGACTCTGTGCTGATGGCCGTAGGTATAGGGGTCTTTGGCCTCTATTATATTAGACATGGTGTCAATGGATGCATCTATGGTATTTTTAAGTTTTTCCTCCGCTTGTTTGCGTTCTGTGATATCCCTTATTGTAGCCCACATGCCTACCGGTTTTTCCTGTTCATTGTTAATCATCCATACCCTAATTGATATAGGAAATATTGTCCCGTTTTTTTTAATAAGTTCCGACTCACGTTCGTCAGAATACCCTCTTGCGGTTAACTGATCTTTAATAATATCGTTTTGCCATTTCTTAGGGAGTAATTTTTTATAAGACAATCCCCTTACTTCATCTATCCTGTAACCGAGCATATCCAAGAAAGCCTGATTCGCATTAAGAAAATTGCCTTCCATACTAGAAAAGGCAATTCCATCTTTGCTTGATTCAAACAAAGTGCGGTATTTTTCTTCTGATTCTTTAAGCTCTTTTTTAAGCCTCTGCTTCTCCAATGCATCCTTAATCCTGTTGAGCAGTTCATTTATATCCAGAGGTTTAACAAAATATCCATTACTACCTGACTCTATAGTCTTCATGGCATTCTGAAGGGATGCATGACCGGTAATTATTATACAGACCGTCTCCGGATTAATTTCTCTTATCTTCCTTATAAGTTCTGTTCCTGATATGTCAGGAAGTTTAATATCAACAAGAGCAATATTAAAATCATTTTGTTTTAATTTATCAATTGCCTCACTGCCATGGTTAGCAATTGAAACAAGGTATCCTTTTTCTTTAAAAATATCTGAAAGGGATTCACCTATTCCCATGTCATCATCAATAATTAATATCCTTTTCTTAGCCAGATTCATACTATTAATACCTCATTTTCGGTTTTTTTAAGTTTCCTTTTTCTTTACCTAAGGTGATATCATTTAACATAGTTATTAATTTATCCATATCCAATGGTTTGTAAAGACAGGTATAAGCAGAATTTTTCAGAGCTTCTTTTATCAGTGCATGAGTCGTCTGTCGATAACCGGTGATCATTATGGCAGTTGTATTTGGATTGTTCTTCTTGATTCCGAGATAGGTTTCTAAACCATTGAGAAGGGGTAATTTTATATCTATTAAGGCAATATCTATTTTATTTTTCTCTGCAAGGTGTATTGCCTCTTCTCCGTTGTAGGCTACACCGATCTTATAATTCTTTTTTTCCAGAATATCTTTCAGGCTTTCACAGGTTCCCTGGTCATCATCGACCACCAGAACAAGAGTACCTTTTACCGCTTTTTCAATTATATTTACTATTTTTTGGATATCCAGAGGTTTATGGATTACATTAAAGGCTCCGCCATCCAACGCTTCTTTTACCAGTTCTTCGACAGAATAAGCAGTCATCATAATTACTTTCGTCTCAGGGTTTATCCGGTGTACTTCTTTAAAAGTTTCTACTCCATTGATTCCCGGCATTTTGATATCTATCAGTGCGAAATTAAACTTTTTCTTTTTAATCATTTCGATTGCCTGGTAACCGTCACCGCAGGAAGCCACATCATATCCCTTATCGTCCAGAATATCAGATAAGGTTTCGGTCATGCCGGTATCATCATCTACGATTAAGATGCTCGTTTTCTTTTTCATTCTATTTACCCCTTTCTATATTTTGCATTCTAATTGGCAGTTTTATAATGAAAGTAGTACCTTTGCCAACTTTACTTTCCACTTCAATATTTCCTTTATGACGGTCAATGATATTTTTCACAATCGCCAAACCCAATCCGATCCCTTTTGCCTTGGTGGTAAAGAGCGGTTCAAATATTTTACTGAGCTCTTCTTTGGGAATACCCTCACCGCTGTCACGGAAAATTATCTCTGCGAAATCATCGGTTTTTTTGGTTTTTATCTCCAATTTTCCCTGTTTGGGAATAGCTGCAATGGCGTTTGAAATCATATTCTGAATGACCCGTTTTATCTTTTCAGGGTCTATCAGTATCCGGGGGAGCTTTTCATCAAGCTCCATTTCCAAAGTAATCTGCTCCGGTATCTTTATTTTTACCATGGTGTCTTTAACGAGAGTATTAAGATTTAATTCGCCAAGTGATAGAGATTGCACCCGGGAGAAATCCAAAAGCTCAGAAACCATATCGTCAGACCTTTTAATTTCTCTTTTTAGAATATCAAGGTGCTTTAATACTTTTTCATCAGGTTCTTTAAGTATCATCTTTAAATAATAGATTGAGTTTCCGATGACTCCCAATGGATTTCTGAGTTCGTGTCCCACACTTCCGGCAAGTTGTCCGATGACGGCTAATTTTTCTTTGCGGATCAGCTGTCCCTGGGCTTCTTTGAGTTGAGTCTGGGATTTTTCGAGATTTTTTTTGCTGTATTCTAATAATTTAGTTCTTGTACTATATTTTTGAGCAAAATAGACAGCTATTAACGTCATAAAAGAAACTAAAAAATAAAATAAAAGGTATCTTCTAGAATTCAATATTTCAGAGCTAAGTAATTCATTTGTAGGTGCGAAAGACAAGTTCCAAACTTCTGTATCTCTTAAGGTCATTATCTCCCTGATAATAAATTCTTTTTTTGGAGGGATCCAGTTTTTAGAAGTAAAAATAGAAATTCCTTCATTGGAAATTTGCAGCATGTAGTCATTTTGTAAATCGCTAATTACCGGAGCAATAAACGCATCTATGTTTATTATTCCGATAATAAATCCTTTAAGTTCTGTTCCTTTTTCAAAAACAGGGATCAATAGATTGAAATCCGGGTGATTAACAGCCATTTCATTGGCATTTTGGTTTATATAGAATTCATTATCCTGAAGCGGCACAATCCTACGAATTTGAAAGGTTTTATCAACCCATATAATCCTCTCTATGCCTTCAAAAGTATTTATATAAAATGCAGCATCTTTTCCCCATTCATCATTATTTGTTATTTCAGGAGTTATCTCTCTTTTTGCTAATCTATCAAGCGCATTATATATATTCTGATGTCTGGTTTTTGTTTCACTGGAATAAGCTCTTGCCTTAGGTGCTGTATTTAAATATATTTGAGATAAATTTCTTGTTTCTTGAGATTTCCATAGAAAGATAGAAAGAGCAATCAAGAAAATTCCAAGCAAAATCAAGAAAACCCTTGTTAACAAAAAGTTTTTTTTAGGTATATATTCTTTACTCATTAATTTACCTTTCAATATTTTCATCTCTTCCTTGAAACCTTATCTGGGAATATAAACTAATCATAGAATCTATGTGTGGCATTGTAAAAATTTCTACGTACAAATATTTTATCTATTTTGTTTTTCCCAGGCATTATTCCAGATTATTTCCAGGGTTTTATATCCTCTTCTTTCTAATTCACTTAAATAGTTGTTCCAATTTTCCTCAATGCTAAGCTCACCTGTAATAAATTGATGACTTGATTTATCTACATAAGGAATAATATTTCCATTAATGGTGCTAATGGCTTCAATATCATTTGAACTCAATTTAAGAGTTGGATTCATCTTCGCAGTTTCATGATTTTTTTGAGAATGATTCAAAAATTCTACTATTTCAGCCGGTTTTTTATAATCCTCAAAGCTTTCATCTTCATTAAGATTAAATAGTAAATTAAAACCATATTTAATACTTATATCAACCGTTCCTTCTGCATTTTTAGGAGTTATAATATTTGGAAGAAAAACTTTACCATCAGATGTATTATTAAAAGTTAACCCCTCTACTCCCCATGTCGTTAAAGCCATTCCCTCTTCAGAATAAACCGCCCAATCTAAAAATTTAAGCAGATCTTTGAAATATGTTTCATTAATGGTGCGAGATGGTACCACCAATCCTTTTCTGAATCGATTTACCGCAGGAAGGGCTTTTATTCCGATTGTACTTTCCGGAACAGGAAAAGCTGCCCATTCTCCATCAGGAATACCATTCTCTTTAAGTTTTTCATCCCAGTGGCTAAAACCGGATGTAATCCAGGATACCGTGACCAAAGCACTCCCGTTTAAAAGCTTTTCAATGTATTCTGTATAGCTCTGGGTAAATATTGCCGGGTCTAAAATTCCAGCTTCATAGCAACGATTGAGAAAAATGTATAGTTCTTTATAGTTTTCAGTTGCCGGAGAAAATAGCCAGCGATTTTCTTCATCATTGTAGTATCTGGTACCTGCCCATCCTGCAGTTATTCCGTAACCTGCTCCCATCATAGCTAATAAATGGGCACCATTCCAACAAGCTGTTATGGGAGTTGAATCGGGATACATTCTCTTTAAAAACACTAATGAATTAAAGAGTTCTTCATAAGTTTTTGGCATCTCTAAATTATTCTTCTTAAAGACATCTCGGCGATAAATCCATTGTTGAACTTGTATTTCTCTTTGATATCCGGGAAGAATATAATATTTCCCATTTTTTAATCTCAGTTTGTCTAATTCGCTCTGCAAATTATGTTCCTTTATGTAGGCCATAAAATTCGGCATAAGATTTTCGTGATCACTAAAAGGTAACAGAATACCTGTATTTGCATAATTTTCAATAGTTTCAGGCCAACATTTCAAAATAATATCTGGAATGTGTTCTGTCTCAAGAATTTGGGATATCACTTTATCATATTCTTTATCATCTCCCAGGCGAACGTCTAATACAACATTTTGTAGTTTTTTGTATTCTTCCAACACTAACCAATCTTCTTGAAAAGGACTTTCTTCTCTATTATTGTATAAAATTGAAAAAACGACTGGCTCCTTTTCAGATATTTCTGATGAGGTGCAGCCTGTCAATAGTAGAACCAGAACACCAAAGGCTATCAACACTTTCTTAAACATAATAATCCTCCCTTAATCCTAAATATTTTTCTAATATACTAATTCCTTTTTAAAATATTTATTATCTTTAGCTATTTTCATTAATAATAGCATAAAATTAACTAAAATATTTTTTATGATTTATCCTCTATAAGCCTCGCACTCAATAATACTATTCAAATTCAAAACCTTTTTCTTTAAAGAGCTTGAGACAGATTTTGACCACTTCCGGGTCATAGAGGATGCCTCGGTTTTGAGTGATTTCTTCCAGGGCTGCATTTACGCCTTTGGCCGGACGATAAGGACGATGAGAAGACATCGCTTCTACTACATCAGCTACCCCCATGATTCTAGCTTCCAGGAGAATCTCATCACCTTTTAGATTGTTAGGATACCCTGACCCATCTAATTTTTCATGATGTTGAAGAACAATTTGGGCTACTGGCCAAGAAAAATCGATGGTCTTTAGGATGTCATATCCTATCTGAGAATGGTCTTTGATTAAACTGTATTCTATCTCGTTTAATTTAGTAGGTTTGCTTAAGATTTCTGCCGGTACACTGATCTTCCCGATATCATGGATTAAAGAGGCTATTCTTATTCCTTCAATTTTGTTCTTAGGAAGTTTTAACTCTTTTGCTATACAGGTAGATAATTGAGAAACCCTCTGCTGATGACCGGTGGTATAGGGGTCTTTTACCTCTACTACTTTAGCTATTATCTTGATAGTATCTTGCATAGTCTCTTGTAGTTTCCGGTAGCTTTGTTCAAGCTCTTTCTCCGCTCGTTTAATTTCGGTAATATCTTTGAAGTTTCCTAAGATTGCTCTTTTCCCTTGATAAGTGATAGAGGTTACTACTTGTAAAACCCATCTGACTTCTCCACTTTTATTAATGCATCTATATTCAAAAGGAGAAGAAAGTCCTTCTTTTAAATTTTTTACAACAATTTCTCTAACCATTTCTTTGTCCTCAGGATAAACTAATTTAAAAGAATCTCTATTCAATAATTCCTCCTCGGAAAAACCACTCTCCTTTACAAACTGAGGATTTACCAGTTTGAACTTTCCATCTTGAATGATAAAAATAGCATTGGGAGAGTTAAGAAATATTTTTCTAAATAAGTCTTCTGCTTGTTTGCGCTCTTTATGTTCTTTTGCCTCCATTAGGGCCCGTTTTACTACCGGACATAAGCGGAAGAGCCTGTCCTTTAGAACATAATCGGTAGCCCCAGCCTTGATACACTCTACGGCATATTCTTCTCCGATAGTCCCTGAGACAATAATCAGGGGGATAGTGGGAGCAATCTCCTGTTTTATCCTTAAGGCATCAAGGGCATTTAAGGAAGGGAGTTTATAGTCTGCTAAGATTAGGTCAGGGGGTTCTTTTAAAGATTTTTTAAAATCTTCTTCGGTGTCTACTATTTTATGGGTAATTATATACCCCCCTTTCTCAAGTTCTGCTACCATCAATTCGGCATCATCGGGATTATCTTCCAGGATTAAGATATTCAGTGATTTTTTATTCATAGTATTACTCCTGTTTCTGGGAAGGTACTTCATTTAATAATATCCAGTATAAGCCAAGCTGTTTTATTACCTCCACAAATTTATTAAATTTTACCGGTTTTCGGATATAGCTGTTCACCCCCAGGCGATAACTATCCCGCAGGTCTCTCTCTTCATTAGAGGTGGTAAGGACAATTACCGGGATAATCTTAGTCTCAGGGTGAGCCTTGATCTGTTTTAATACTTCCAGTCCACTTACTTTGGGTAGTTTAAGGTCCAGTAAGATGATATCGGGAAGTTTGCTTTTTTCGGACTTTGTTTTAGGAGGGAAGAGGATATCCAAGGCCTCTTGTCCATCCCGGGCAACAATAATTTCATTGCTAAAGTTATACTTTTTAAAAGCTAGCAGGGTTAATTCAACATCATCAGGGTTATCCTCTACCAGGAGAATTTTGGCTTCTTTGGTTATCATAATTTACCTCCTTATAAGGTGAAATAGAATGTGCTACCTGAACCGGGGATAGATTCTGCCCGGATCTCCCCTCCGTGGCGGCGGATGATGCGTTGTACGGTAGCCAGACCTATCCCGCTGCCTTCGTACTCTTCTTCTTTATGCAGGCGCTGGAAGGGAGCAAACAGTTTATCGGCATATTTCATATCAAAACCTATGCCGTTGTCTTTAATATAGAAGATGGTCTTTTTATCTTCGGTCTTACAACCAAACTCGATCTCTGCTTTCTTGCACTTTCTGGTAAATTTAAGGGCATTGGAAAAGAGATTGGTTAAGACTATTTTTAGGAGTTGGGGATCGGATAAGACCGGGGGACAGGGCTTTATGGTAAAATCTACCTTGCGGTCTTTTCTCTCTGCTTCTGATAATAATTCATAGGTCTCTTTAACCAATTTTTCAATATCTACCCTCTTCTTGTTTATCGGTCTGCGTCCGATACGGGAGAGGGTCAGGAGGTCTTCGATCATCTGACTCATATTTACGGTCCCTGCCCTTACCCTTTGCAGGTAATGCTGTCCTTTATCATCCAAAGTATCAAGATAATCTTTAAGTAATATCTCGGAGAAACCGGAGATAGCCCGCAGGGGGGCTTGCAGGTCATGAGAGACGGAATAAGCGAAGGCCTCTAATTCATACATGGATGCCTCCAGTTGGGCGGTACGTTCTTTTACCCGCAGTTCTAATTCATCGTGTGATTTCTGGAGAGCTTGCTGGGTTTGTTTGCGTTCGGTAACATCCTGCAGAGTTTCTATCGCTCCGATAATTTCCCCTTTACTATTTTTCAAGGGAGCTGCTGTAAAGAATAACCATTTACCATCTTTTCCCATATGAATAAAGAAATCTTCAGCTTGATATGCCCCATTTATGAGAACAGATTCTTGATATTTCCCATGGTAATAACCGTTTACTATTTTTCCTGTGGCTTTATCTACTATAATATCAGCAATTACCGGTCTTTTTTTAGAATAAAAGGCGGTCCATTGTTTATCAGTACCAATTACCTCACTTGCAGTAATGCCGGTTAAGCTCTCACAGGCTTTATTCCAGTGAGTAACAACATGACTATTATTAATTACAAAAGTTGGCGCCGAACTCCCCTTGATGATTTGTGAAAGTCTCTCTTCACTTTCCCTCAGCTTTGCTTCATTGGCTCTTAATCCTTTATGAGCTTCCAGCTGGTTAATCTGTTTTAATCCTATCTCTCCTAAAAGTTCTGTGAAATTAGAAAGGTAAGATAAAATAGGTTTAATATTTTCTTTGGGAATAATTGGAACCCGGGATAAAGCTTTAAGATAGGAAATTTCATTAAATCCGTATTGTAGAGCCTGTTTTCTAAAAAATTCTATATTAGGCGGTTTGTATAAGAATTGTCCGATAAACATATTGGTAATATGTTTTCCTTCAACCACTATAGGTGCTGCAGCATCTATCAGACCATTTTTACATTTATAAAGGGCATATTTTTTCCCTTTAAGTAATTGATTAGCCAGGATAGTATCACTTTCGATACATTTCTTACAAGTTTGTACATTCACTCTATGAAAATCTGTACAGATTCTCTGCCATCGGGAACTTATTAATACTTCTCCATTAAGATCAATTATTGCTGAGGCAACACCAGTAACCTTACAAAAGTTATTCATAAATATTTGAATCTGTTTAATATCAATAAGGTCAGAAAAATTATATTTCGTTCTATTCCCTCTATTTGTCTGTTTTTTATATACACTTTTATATAACTTATAATTACTCCTTCCCTGTTCCTTGGCCTGATACATCGTAATATCAGCATTTTTTATCAGAGTATCAGCATTTTCCCCATTCTCAGGGTAAATTACTATTCCTATACTGGGGGTGATGTGGACTTTGTGGTGGTCTATTAAAAACGATTTTTTAAAGGCATTGATAATCTTCCGGGCAATCTTAATGGCATCTTCTACCTGAGAAATCTCCGGAAGCAAGAGCAGGAATTCATCTCCTCCCATGCGGGCTATGGTATCACTTTTACGGAGTAGGTCTCCTGTTCGTTTACCGACTTCTTTTAATAACTGATCCCCTGCTCGGTGTCCCATAGTATCATTTACATCTTTGAATCTATCCAGGTCGAATAGCATTACCGCTAATTTCTTTTGGTTACGCTTAGCTTGCGCTATAGCAAGGGTAAGTCGGTCATCAAATAAGGTACGGTTGGGAAGGCTGGTGAGGATATCGTGAGTAGCCATATAAGTGAGTTTTTCTTCTGTTTGTTTATGTTCGGAAATATCTCTCCCGATTGCCAGCTTAGATATTGTCCCATCTCTATTTTCGAAAGGAGCATCTATTACCTCAAAGGTAGCTCCCCATTCGGAATAAAAGCGTTCCCACTTTACTGTTTTTCCCTTCTGTATTTCTTTTGATTTACACCAGAGACAGGGAGAATTGTAATTAAAAAATTCCTTATAGCAGATTTTGCCGGTATAATTACCAAACTTTTCTATCATAGATTTGTTCATAAATTCAATTTTAAAATCTTTATCTATGATATAACAATAATCAGACATAGTATTGAGAATTGATTTTAGTTTTATCTCAGATTGTTTTAAGCTTTTTTTTACTTGTTTGTGGGCAGTGATATCATAATAATGTTCAATTCGTCCTCCTGCGTAAAGCCCGTATTTAATGGTCTGGCTCCAATGTTCCAACCAACGTTCTTTACGCTTTCCCTCAGGAAGTACATGACATTCGAAATTTTCGATATAGGTATTATCATCATAAGTTGCAAATACTTTTCTGATAAATTCATCCGGGTCTTCAAATATATGCTGTATGTTTTTCTTAATTAATTGTCTCTTGTCTTTTCCAATAATCTTCTCCCTTTGCAGAGCAAAATAACTTTCTATTACATTATTTATCCAGACTACCTTAAAGTCTGAATCTAATATAAATATTCCTACTGTAGAAGCATCTAATATATCCTTGGTAAATGATGGATATTTTTCCTCTAGTTGTTTGTGTTTAGTGGTATCATTTAATGCACTTTTTTCCAGTTCTTTCCTCAAAGCATTCAATTCTTTTTTTAATTCCATCTTTGCATTATTATTTTCTTTCATCTTCCCCACCCCTATTCATTTTCCGAGATAAACAAGTAGGCATATAACCATCATTATATATGTAAATTTCTACAATTTTTTTTACAAAAACTTTTTTCTAGTTTATATATCACTTATTGCATATTGCTTATTCCAGCACGGCAAGCTGTGCTGTTACGATTCTAATTTAAATCCTTTTTCTTTGAATAGTTTAATACAGGCATCAACTATTTTAGGATCGTAAAGAATGCCTTTGTTTTTAGAAATTTCCTCTAAGGCTGCATCTATACCTAAAGCCGGTCGATAAGGACGGAAGGAAGACATGGCCTCTACCACATCAGCTACTCCTAAAATGCGGGCTTCCAGGAGAATCTCATCACCTTTCAGTTTGTTAGGATATCCTGAACTATTAAGTCTTTCATGATGTTGAAGGACAATTTGAGCTATAGGATAGGAAAAATCTATAGATTTTAAGATATCATACCCTATTTGGGAATGGTCTTTGATTAGACTAAATTCTATATCAGTTAATTTACCGGGCTTACTTAAGATTTCAGTAGGCAGGCCGATCTTTCCGATATCATGAATTAGAGAGGCTATCCTTATCCCTTCAATCTTATCAGGAGAAAGATTTAGTTCTTTGGCTATGGCTGTGGTCAACTGAGAAACCCTCTGCTGGTGACCGGCTGTATAGGGATCTTTGACCTCTATTATCTTGGACATAGTTTCAATAGTTGCATCCATGGTCTTTTTAAGTCTTTCTTCTGATTTTTTGCGTTCGGTGATGTCCCTGAATATCTCAAGTTTGGATATACTGCCGTCTGTATTTTTTATGGGCGTGTCAATGAGGTCATATACCTTACCATCCTTGGATGAAGCCCATTCCCAGCGCACTGTCTTTCCAGCAAACACATCCTTGTTCTTACAGAAGGTGCACGGTTCATCTGAATCTTGGAAATACTCATGGCACTTTTTTCCTTCAGGGGAACCGAATGTTCTTTTGAGTACAGGATTAACATATTGAATGTCATGGTCCTCGTTGACAATATATGCACCATCCGCCATTGATTTGAAAATCTTGACGAGTTTATCGCGCTCTATTTGGAGTTCTAATTCCGCCTTCTTGCGTTCGGTGATGTCATCATAAACTGACACAATCTCACCAGAAGGCAGTTTATAAACATGATTTTCTCTCCAACCGGTAATCCTCCGGTCTTTATATAAGGAGATGGGGTGGTGTTGAGGCTTCCCGGTTTTATATACCTCTTGAAAGGCTTTGAAAAGGCCAAAATCTTTTACTCCGGGGAATGTTTTGAGAACGCTTTTGCCTATAATATTTCTTTTTTTTATTTTATCAATTCTCTCTCCAGCTCTATTTAAATCTTTAAATATAAAATCTCTACCATTGTCTTTGGCTTCATATATTGCCACTCCACTGCTCATATTGTTAAATAGCTCTTTAAATTTTTTTTCGTTCTCCTTTGTAGCTTGTTCTGTTTTTAATTTATCATCAAGCAGTTTCTTTTCTAATAATGCCTTTTTGACTGCCTCTCCTAAACGGACAATTCTATCTTTGAGTAAATAATCAGAAGCACCCTCTTTTATACAATTTACTGCCACTTCTTCACTGATAGTGCCGGTGACGATAATGAAAGGAATTTTCAGATTTTTTTTCTTTAATATATTTAGAGCTTGTGGGGCAGTAAACTGGGGCATATTGTAATCAGATAAAATAACATCAAAATTTTTCCGGAGTTTTTCCTGGTAATCAAATTTAGTATCTACCCTTTCCCAATTAATTATATATCCCCCTTTCTCAAGTTCCGCTACCATTAATTCGGCATCATCGGGATTATCTTCCAGGATTAAGATATTCAGTGATTTTTTATTCATAGTATTACTCCTGTTTCTGGGAAGGCACTTCATTTAATAATATCCAGTATAAGCCAAGCTGTTTTACTACCTCCACAAATTTATTAAATTTTACCGGTTTTCGGATATAGCTGTTCGCCCCCAGGCGATAACTATCCCGCAGGTCTCTATCTTCATTGGAAGTGGTAAGGACAATTACCGGGATAATCCTGGTCTCAGGGTGAGCCTTGATCTGTTTTAATACTTCCAGTCCACTTACTTTGGGTAGTTTAAGGTCCAGTAAGATGATATCGGGAAGTTTGCTTTTTTCGGACTTTGTTTTAGGAGGGAAGAGGATATCCAAGGCCTCTTGTCCATCCCGGGCAACAATAATTTCATTGCTAAAGTTATACTTTTTAAAAGCTAGCAGGGTTAATTCAACATCATCAGGGTTATCCTCTACCAGGAGAATTTTGGCTTCTTTGGTTATCATAATTTACCTCCTTATAAGGTGAAATAGAATGTGCTACCTGAACCGGGGATAGATTCTGCCCGGATCTCCCCTCCGTGGCGGCGGATGATGCGTTGTACGGTAGCCAGACCTATCCCGCTGCCTTCGTACTCTTCTTCTTTATGCAGGCGCTGGAAGGGAGCAAACAGTTTATCGGCATATTTCATATCAAAACCTATGCCGTTGTCTTTAATATAGAAGATGGTCTTTTTATCTTCGGTCTTACAACCAAACTCGATCTCTGCTTTCTTGCACTTTCTGGTAAATTTAAGGGCATTGGAAAAGAGATTGGTTAAGACTATTTTTAGGAGTTGGGGATCGGATAAGACCGGGGGACAGGGCTTTATGGTAAAATCTACCTTGCGGTCTTTTCTCTCTGCTTCTGATAATAATTCATAGGTCTCTTTAACCAATTTTTCAATATCTACCCTCTTCTTGTTTATCGGTCTGCGTCCGATACGGGAGAG
>Ga0255366_10158_pt1 | contig 13138 bp, 9 predicted proteins | sample ANMaggSeSYBR01C4_FD_182086 | JGI IMG/M metagenome (GOLD analysis project Ga0255366, IMG submission 182086) | Sediment cell enrichment communities from methane seep in Santa Monica Basin, California, United Staets - ANME aggregate JGI... | ecosystem: Environmental > Aquatic > Marine > Cold seeps >... | reverse complement strand
AATATTGCTAATTCATATAACCGTGATGTATTTGCAGTTCCTGGTAAGTTAAATGATAAATACTCAGAAGGGTGCAATTTTCTAATAAAGACGAACAGGGCGGCGCTTATTCAGTCAGTAAAAGACATTAAGTATATCATGCTTTGGGAGTCAGATACTGATAAATCACCCAAACAACAAAAGCTATTTAAAGAATTATCTCCTGAAGAAGAATTGATTGTTAACATCTTAAAAGAAAACAATGAAACAAGCGTAGATTACATTGTGCTTAAATCAAAACTCTCGCCCAGTAATATAGCTGCTATACTCCTGAATCTTGAATTTGACGGTGTTATAAAAAGTTTGCCTGGAAAAATGTATAAATGCCTTTAGATTCTTAATTATACTACTCTTTTTTAATTCTTTTAAACTCCTCATTTAGTTCAAAAGCTTTATAATAAAGCATGATCACAACAATAAAAGCGCCTATACTTAGGAATAACAACAAACGATAATCTTGGGTTAAAAAACAGAAATTATACAGCGCATGGAAAAAGGATGCGCCAAATAAGCCTGTCATGGAATCAACAAATTTATTTTCACGGGTTTTTGCCATACCGAGAAAGAATCCAAGAATAACAGCAAAGAAAAGATTTGCAAATACCACTGTTATCGCATACAGGAAATCTATTGCTTCATAAACGGGCAAAACAAAATAAAGGATATTCCCCATAAATGCGAATCCCATGGAGATCATTGTAGTATACACAATACCATCAAGTGGTCCGTTATAGCTGCTTTTAGGGTAGTTATAATACCTGAGAATTAAATACTTTCCGAATTCAGATCCAAATCCCATTACAATAAAGGAGTAAAAAATGATCCTTCTTATATTGGTAAATATCTCCAATCCAAATTGTCTGGCGATATATTGAAATAACAATACCATAACAATACTAAGCATTCCCAGAACAAAACTTGAAATAAGCCCCGGATAACGATCTTTACTTCGTTTTTTCCATATGATAGCAATAATAACCCCTGCAATCAGGGGAGCCAGAATTAAAGAAATTATATAATTAAATACCATAACTATAATTTTGATCTGTCAAATTTACAAATTGATTTATAAACAAAAAATTCCTATAAACAGAATTATGGACAAAAGTAAACAAAAATTAAAAACAATCTTTTGATATCACTCTTCCTTCCCGCTGTATATATCGGTTTGGCGTTTTATTGATTCATTATGAACAACCTCAAGTAGCTTTTGAAGAAATTCTTTTTGCAAACCGGAATTCAAACCCGTTTTTAACCTGTCATTAACAATATTACTCCATCTTTTCAATTGCAGGATTGTAATATTATGATTCCTTTTGTATTTGCCAATTTCATCGATCAATCCCATCCGGCGTGATAAAATATTGATCAGTTCGGCATCGATTTTATCAATTTCAGTTCTTAATTCTTCCAGCTTCCCTGCAAATTCTATGCTTCCTTCTTCCCTTCTTATTACCAGAGAAGATATTAATTGAGACAATTCATCTGGTTTAATTTGTTGTTGAGGATCGGTCAATGCATTATCAGGATCGAAATGTGATTCAATCATTAATCCATCCATTTCCAGATCCAGTGCTTTTTGAGCAACATCCAACAACATGCTCCGTTCCCCACAAATATGGCTGGGATCACAAATTACAGGAAGATTTGGAATCAGTCTTTTTAGTTCAATGGGTATTTCCCACATAGGAGCATTCCTGTAAGGTGTTTTATCGAAGAAGTAAAAACCCCGATGAATGGCAGCGATTCGATCAATTCCGGATAAATTTATACGTTCAAGGGCGCCTATCCATAAGTTTAGATCAGGATTAACCGGATTTTTAACCATAACCGGAATATTGACTCCTTTTAGGGCATTAGCCAGTTCCTGGAGTGAAAAGGGGTTAACAACGGTCCGGGCGCCAATCCATATTATGTCAACGTGATGCTTTAAAGCTGCTTCCACATGCCCTGGATTGGCTACTTCCACAGCAGTAAGTAATCCTGTTTGTGCTTTAACTTTCTGTAGCCATGTCAATCCTTTCTCACCGACACCCTCAAATAGGCCGGGTCGAGTTCTTGGTTTCCAGATACCAGCTCTGAAAATTTTAACTTGTGGAACCTGAGCAATTTTTTTGGCAGTTTTCAAAATCTGGCCTTCTGATTCAGCGCTGCAAGGTCCACTGATGACCAATGGAGATTCTTTAATATCAAGCCATTTATTCAGCGGTACTATGTTCAGATTGATTGCCATGATGTCTCACAAAATTACTCATTTTCAATACAAAATAATTATATATTTAAAAAGCCATATTTATTTTTTTTCATCGATTTCAAATTAAAAAAGTAGCTACTTTTGCAGCGATATTACATTCCGCGAAAAATGAGTGAATTAAAAAGGATAAAGATCATAGACCTGCTCAAATCAGAGGAGTTTGGAAAGCTTGTTAATGTTAAAGGTTGGGTAAGGACCAAACGAGGAAGTAAAAATGTTTCATTTATTGCATTAAATGATGGTTCTACAATAAAAAATATACAAATAGTTATAGACCATAACTCAATCAAAGAAGAAGAAATTCAAAATGTTCATAGCGGAGCTGCACTTTCAATTACCGGTGAAATCATTGAATCGCAGGGAAGTGGTCAAAAAGTAGAAATCAGTCCAAAATCAATTGAAATTTTAGGAATAGCTGATCCGGCTGAATATCCGCTTCAACCCAAAAAACATTCCCTGGAATTTCTTCGTGAAAAATCACACCTGAGATTCAGGACCAATACTTTTGGAGCGATCACCAGGGTGAGACATGCCATGATCTTTGCCATTCACAAATTTTTTAACGATAAAGGATTTCTTAATATCCATACTCCAATTATTACCGGCTCGGATGCAGAAGGCGCTGGGGAAATGTTCAGGGTTTCGGTTCTTGATCCGAAAAACCCACCTCTTAATGAAGATGGATCGGTAAATTTTAACAAAGATTTTTTTGGTAAAGAAACCAATCTTACTGTTTCTGGTCAGCTGGAGGCTGAACTTGCGGCACTTGGATTATCAGAGGTTTATACTTTCGGACCAACTTTCAGGGCTGAAAATTCCAATACCTCCAGGCATCTTTCTGAGTTTTGGATGATAGAACCGGAAATGGCTTTCTATGATAACAATGATAACATGGATCTGGCAGAAGAAATGCTGAAGTTTGTCATTAAATATGCCATTGATAATTGTGCTGATGATCTGGATTTCCTTAGTAAACGACTTTTGGATGAAGAAAAGATCAAAAAACAGGAAGATCGGTCTCCAATGGAATTAAAAGAGAAACTTCTTTTTGTACTAGAAAATGAATTTGTGAGAATTACATATGAAGATGCCATTAGCATTTTAAGAAATTCAAAACCCAATAAAAAGAAAAAATTCCAGTTCCTGATAGAATGCTGGGGGATTGATCTTCAATCCGAACACGAGAGATACCTGGTTGAAAAGCATTTCAAAAAACCCGTTATTATAACAGATTATCCAAAAGAAATCAAGGCATTTTATATGAAAATGAATGATGATGATAAGACGGTGCGGGCAATGGATGTTCTTTTTCCACAGATCGGTGAAATTATTGGAGGTTCGCAGAGAGAGGAAAATTATGACCTGCTTTTGAAACGAATGCGTGAAATGAACGTACCAGAAAAAGATTTATGGTGGTATCTTGAAACCAGAAAATTTGGCACTGTGCCACATAGCGGTTATGGGTTGGGATTTGAAAGAATGATGCTGTTTATCACGGGTATGGGAAATATAAGAGATGTTATTCCATTTCCAAGATCGCCACAAAACGCTGAATTTTAAATTTGGACATTTAAATAGTACAATATTAATTTTGATTATTAAATAAAAATGTTGATATTTGTCTGAAACAATTAGAGGGTAATTTAGAAAAAGAATTTGCATGTTAAATCAACGGTTACAACAAAAACTTCTACAGAAGCTGTCTCCTCAGCAAATTTTGCTGATGAAATTGTTGCAGATTCCGTCTATTGCCCTTGAACAAAGGATAAAACAGGAAATAGAAGAAAACCCAGCCCTTGATGAAACCAGCGACACAGATGAAACCACTGAACAGGAGCAAGATTATGATGAGCCTGTAGGAGCTGATGAAAATGAAGGAGAAACAGAGGAGGAATTCGAAACTAAGAATAGTGACGACGAATTTGACATTGGAGATTATATGGATGATGACGAAACACCTTCCTATAAGTTAAGTTCCAATAATTCAAGCGCTGATGATGAAAGAAGGGAAATTCCATTTGTTTCAGGTACTTCTTTCAATGATTTATTACTTTCTCAGTTAGGCCTTCGCAGCCTTGATGAACGTCAATACCTAATTGCCTCTTATATCATTGGTAACCTTGATGAATCAGGATACCTGAACCGGGAAATTACATCCATGGTTGACGACCTGGCGTTCGTTCAAAATATTCAGACTACAAAAGAGGAAATTTTCGAACTGCTTCAACTTATCCAGGAGTTTGATCCGGCAGGTGTGGGAGCCCGAAATTTACAGGAATGTCTTTTGATCCAATTAAAGAAAAGGGAGAATTCAAATGGTTCAACTGAACTGGCAAAGTTGCTGATTGAAAGATATTTTAATGAGTTTACAAAAAAGCATTATGAAAAGATCATCAAAAAAGCGAAGATATCAGAGAATGACCTTAAAAAAGCGATCGAAGAAATATTAAAATTAAATCCTAAACCCGGAAACTCACTTAGTGAAACATCAAAAACGAATCACTATATTCTTCCTGATTTTATTATTTACAACAACAATGGTGATCTTGAACTGCAGTTAAATTCGAAAAATGCACCTGAGTTAAGGCTCAACCGTACTTATGTTGATATGCTTGAAACTTATTCGAACAGTAAGGATAAAAGCAAACACAGAGATGCCATAACTTTTGTAAAACAAAAAATAGATTCGGCCAAATGGTTTATTGATGCGATCAAACAAAGACAAAACACGCTGATGATAACCATGAATGCCATTATGAACTATCAACGTGAATATTTTCTCACCGGTGATGAAATCACCTTAAGGCCTATGATCCTCAAAGATATCGCTGAAATTGTAAATTTGGATATCTCAACTATTTCAAGGGTAGCTAACAGCAAATATGTTCAAACACCATTTGGGACATTATTATTGAAAAGCTTTTTCTCAGAGTCGATGCTGACCGAAAACGGTGAAGAGGTTTCAACAAGGGAAATCAAGAAAATTTTATCAGATTGTATTGATTCGGAGGATAAAAATAAACCCCTTACGGATGAACAGCTTACGAAAATCTTAAAAGAAAAAGGATATAATATTGCCAGGCGGACAGTTGCGAAATACCGCGAACAACTTAGCATTCCGGTTGCAAGGCTGAGAAAAGAATTGTAATAAAGCAACTGAATGCAAGAAAAAATCCCTAAATTAATTTCCTTAATATTTCATCCCTTACTAATTCCATCATACCTGTTTATTTCCGTTTTCAATATGAACAGTTATGTGTCGCTATTAATTCCCACTACGGCTAAATTTCTAATCTTTTCTTTGGTATTTATTGCCACATTTCTTTTCCCGTTATTAATCATATTGATTATGAAACGCAGAGGGCTGATTAAATCTCTTCAAATGGAATCCAAAGAGGAGCGTGTTTATCCTTTTTTATTAACCGGTATATTTTTCTTCTTATCTTATTATATGCTAAAACAAATCCAGATTTCTGAAGTATTCCACCTTTTTTTATTGGGAATAACTATCCTTGTATTTCTTTCGCTGCTGATTAATTTTTTCTCAAAAATTAGTATTCACATGGTTGGAATAGGTGGTATGGCCGGAGCTTTAACAGGAATATCGATTCGCATAAACCTCGATCTTGTGCTATTGATTTCTTTTACTATTCTACTTGCTGGATTTATCGGCTTTGCACGATTGAAATTAAAATCACATCAACCGATTCAGATCTATACCGGGTATTTATTGGGGTTTTTATTTATGGCAGGGATTTACCTCCTCTGAATTAAAATGGAATTATTGTTAAACCGACAGAAATTGGATACATCTCAGGGCCCTTTCCCTTTTCAAATAATGTAGAAAGCTGGTAATATCCCCATAGATTCAGCCATTTATAACCTATGCGGGCAGTAAACCCATACCTGTTTGTTTCTAAGTGTTTAATTTTGGTTTTTTTATAAATTACCAGGTCATTATTGGTAGGCTCAATGTAATCATCTCCTTTATACTTGGTATGGCTCTGAATTAGAAAACCAAATTTAAAACCAATAGCAACCCTGAAACCACCCTCCGATTTATAGCGTAACTCCAGGGGTATATCAAGGTATGTAAGAACAAATTTGGATTTTTTATAATTGATAGTGTCTTTATTAATTGGAACAAAAAAAGTAGAGTCATCTGTTGTTCGCACAAATGAATGGTTAAACATATTATGCACACCTATTCCCAATCCCGGGGAGAAGCTGATATTACTCTTACCGAATAGAAAGTTGTAAGTTCCAAAAATATTTACCCCCGGGTTTATGGTACCCGTTTTAATTTGTTCTTCCGGAACATCCTGCCAAATATCAGTAAAAACATCAAGCCCGATGGTAAATTTCTTTTTGGTTTCTTCATCAACAACTTGAGCAAAACCATTAAGGGCAATTGCACATAATAAAATAATGAGTATGTTTTTCATCATTGATTATTTTAGATATTTGAAGCAAAGATATAATATAATATCCAATAATGAGTCTGTTCTAAAAAGTGATCTTTCTACATCCATTTCTTTCGTTTAAAAAGAATGTACATGCTTATAACAATCAAAAGCATGGCGGCAATAACAATCCAGAAAGCACGCGGATCATCTTTAAGGGGTAAATTAACATTCATTCCGTACAAACCGGTTAAAAAGGTTAACGGTAGCAGAATAGAGGAAATCAATGTTAAGATTTTAATGATCTCGTTGGTGCGATTTGCCTGTAATGAATCAAACGTTTGAGATAAACCTTCGATCAACTCGGCGTAATCTTCGGTCATATCCCACATTTGTTTATAATAGTCGAGGATATTGCCCCAGTAATCCTCCATGTTGTCGGCATATCCTTCAATTTGCCCCGATTCAAACCTTGCTAATAAAGGAAGCTGGGGTTTAAACATGGTGTTGAGTAGGATAATGTTTTTCCTGATTATTGAAATTTTTTCAATTGTTCTTTCTGCTTTTATATCAAATAAAGCACGGTTTATGGAATCCACATCATCTCCAATTTTTTTGATGATTATCTGGGTTGCTTTCATTAACCTTTCCAAAATGGCATAGAGTAATGCATCACTGGTCCCAATCTCAAAAGTTTCACTTTGGGCCTCCTGTTCTTTGCCCTCCTTAAACATTTCAGTAACCACCCAATGCGATTTTCCAATTGTTATAACATAATCCTCACCCCAGAAAATTTTAACCTCCCGTGTACGGAGAAATTTATTATGACGGTCGAAAAAGGGAAAGTGCAAGATCATAAAATAATAATCATCGTAAACATCAACCTTAGGACGCTGATTATATTCTTCTTTACAGTCTTCAATATCCAGTGGGTGAAAATGGAAATTATCTTTGAGGTATTCAAGGTTTTCATCAGAGGGGTTTAGAATATGATGCCATCGTAGTGTCCCTATTTTAATTGTTTCAATCATATACCCTCCTTTTTTTTAATTGTTTTCTACATCCCTGATAATTTCAGATTTCAGTAATTTTGATACTTTGGCAAAATCATACCCCAAATGATATGTTTAAGAATGTCTAATTGGAATAATGAAATAGTGGAATCCCGAAAGCTTTCGGGACGGAAAAGGCAATAGCCTGATTTTCTGTGGATACACAATATTCCAATATTCCAACATTCCATTTTGTTTGAATGTATTTTAAACTACGACTTGCGATTTGTTATAACATAATCATATAAAATCCTGAGTTCTGAATTTGTATAGCTGTCAAAGATATAAAATTTACTGAAATAAAAAAGGGCTGACCAGTTTCGATCAACCCTTTTAAATCTAAATATTATTGTTACTCAATAATCATTTTTTTTGTTACAGCAGTTTCTCCAGCTTTAACAGAATAAAAATAAACGCCTGAAGTTAATCCGGATCCATCGATCATGAATTCAACTTTACCGGTGTTGTATGGCCTTTCAGGAATTGAATATACAAGCTGTCCCATTAAATTATGAATTTCGAGGCTAAGACTGGCCGGTTCATCTAATAAAACATATACAGTTGATGTTTCATTAAAAGGATTTGGATAATTTTGAGATACATTTTCGTTTTTGATCAACTTTTGGTTTTCATCCACAGCGTTGATAATATCCTCTTTCAAAACATTCATAACCCTGGTGAAATTATCGCCATAAGGATCTTCATCTCCCCTAACTGCAAGCCCTGGTTCAGTATCAGCCTGGTAAATGAAATAGATGTCATCGTCAGAATTAGCTGCAATAGACGGAAATACACACTCATCAAAAATATAGATCAGGTCGCCGTTTAAATCATAAAATGTGCCCCATGAGGTACCTCCGTCAGGCGAAGTCCTTGTCCACACATGGCGGTAACTTTGAGTTCCGTTATCATATGTTTCTGTCACAGATGAGTAAACTACAAATATTTGATTTAGCTCATCAATGCTGATCTGCACCATACTGGACAGTCCGAGATAGTATGTTCCCCAGTCATCCAGAATGTCTAATTGCCCGTTATTATTAATATCCTGCGACCATCCAATGAGGTTATAATCTTCAACAAGTTCAGAATAACCACAATCGTCATAAGGGCATAATGCATCCATGTCATCTGAGAAAGCCGGCATGTTTTCATTCCAGTATGCAACACCGTCAACACCCGGAAACCAGTATTCACCGCCTTCATCAGCAACTGCCCTGTTGATCCCAAAAACTACATGGATCAATCCGGAATTATCGATGGCCAAATGATGCGATCCGTCACAATTATAAAATGTATCTGTTACTTCTCCGGTAACGTGCAACGGATATGGGCACTCCCAGATGATAGTTTGTTCCCATGTATCTCCATCATTTGTTGATTTCATCAATACCAGGTCTGTCCAGGCCTCTCCTGCGAGGAAAGCAAGAATACCATCTTTAGGCTCTGCAAATTCATAAACATCTCCACCAAAATTGGTATAATTGTCAGGACCAAGTTCATCAAAAAAGTGATTCTCAATATCCCATGTGCTGCCTCCATCTTGAGACCTTGAATACAATATTGCATTATCCTGACCATTATATGTAGCATAGGTAACTGACAAGAAGTGTATAATATTATTTGTAGGACCGGTAGTTATACCACGTGGCCATGAAATATCAACTGCCGCAGGAGGGCCTGCTTGAATATCCATTGTCCAGTCACCTGTACCTTTTTCTTCACGTATGCCGTATGCAAGCCCATCTAACATATGATGGCACACGAATAATTCTCCATTTTCACCATAGGGTGTATACGACGGCCACCCGGTTTTATAAGGTTCAATTTTTTCGGTCGGAGCAGGTCCCCAATTATTTCCATCATAATAATTGTATCCGGTTCCTCTTTGTGAAAAATTGGGATTATCAAATCCCAAAGTCCAGGTAGCGCCTATTGATCCATCATCATACAGATACAACCTGTTTTGTGTGGATGAGTTGGTTTGCAGGTCGTAAATTGTTTGACCGATTTCCTCATCTTCCAACAAACTCACACTTTTCATCCCCGGAACATATTCTCCTAATGTATTACCTACATCTTTAATTGGTTTAGCCGGTTTTTTAACGGCAACATCTCTTTTTGCTTTGGGAATTACCGCCCTTTCCTGGGCAATAGCATACAATCCAAAGCTTAACACGATTGCAAAAAGTAAAATTTTCTTCATAGTTGATTTTTTTAAAATTAAACAAATATTATTTTATAAATTTCTATTTAAGAGGAAATTTGAATATTACAAAAATACTTAATTAATATACATTCCCAATCTAAATTTAAAAACATCGCAAATTACATAAATTGAAATTAGAAAACAAGCGCAAATAAGTTAGCGGTTGTTTGAAATCAGTTAACGGTAAATTAATAAAGGGGTATAAGGCTAAAAAGGTATAAAAGTATAAAGGTATAATGGTGAGTCCACTCAGAAAAGTCATTTTTGATAGAATAATGGTATAATGGAAATTTGGAATGCTGGAATAATGGGGAAGCCTATATTCCATTTTTCCCAAGCTCTTTCGGATTTAGGCGAGGGAATATGCGGTGGCTAATCCGAAAGCATATAGCCGTGGATTTCAAATCCGCAGATTATCTGTTTTCGGATTATCTTACCCACAGGCTATGCCCAAATCCGAAAAAGCCCGGATAAATAACAAAGGCTGATCATTTTGATCAGCCTTTGTTAAAATCAATTAAAAAATCTTAGTCAATATCCCACCATGTCCTGGTGTTAAAGTAATCTTCACCCTGTTCGGTGACCGCTGCCCCATAGCTTGCCGAATTCAGTGTTTGCTCTTCAACCGGGTAAGTCATCCTTACAGGAATTCCATAGGTAATTGCAGCTGGAGCCAATGTAATGAATTCATATTCCCCTGAAACAGCTCCAACTGTATAGGTAATAACATCGCCTATTTTAATCAGCTCTTCAGGATAACCTGTTCTGCGCCATTCAAACCATGCCTGCAATCCTTGTGGATACAGAGCAATGTATTTTTGCTCGGCAATCAGTTTTGATTGATCTACGCCTCCATCCCATGCAACTAAGGGATCAGCTAAATAGCTGCTTATATCTCCAATAGGATCAGGTAATATATCTGTAACGTAAGGAACAATATCATCATTCCCATCTATTCTTTTCCATCCGGTAGGTGTTGCGGCTAAAATGTCATTCCACATATTCATGGATGCACTTATTCCTGCTTCATACCAGGTTTTTGCATCGCCCCCACTGGAATATATACCTCTTTCTGCTGCTTCAGCCAAAATGAAACAAACTTCAGCATAATTCATATAGAATGCCGGCGCCTGGGGTGCATATACACAATTGCCAGGCATTGAAACTGTTTCAACAAGGATGGGTGTTGCATCGGTATTTGTCATTCCATAAGGAAATCCAACATGCACTGAGTCAAGATTGTAATTGGGAGTATTAGCATAAAAATCAATTCTCGGATCATTCCGAGTTACCAGAAAATCAATGAATGTTTTGCTAACTGCAAAGTCAGAACGTGTTTTCTGGTTTTCATTCAACGGATTATTATTCGGTTTGCCTGTTTCAAAGATTAGCTGTGCATTATCCGCGTTGCTTTCAAAAACTCCAGATGCCATAGCTTCATTAATCGCTGTAGTTGCATCACCCTCTTTTATATTAGACATCCTTATAGCAATTCGTAATTTCAGTGAATTGGCAAATTTTTTCCAATTTTCCATATTACCACCATAAATCATATCTCCGGATGGACCGGCACCATCATCCATTTGATCAATCGCCGCTTCCAGCTCATCAAGAAGAGCATAATAAATACCTTCCTGGCTGTCATAAGCAGGGTAGTCATAATTAGCAATATTTAAAGCCTCAGAATAAGGAATATATCCCCAGGTATCCGTTAATATCTGGAACATCCAGGCCTTTAATATCCTGGCAACAGCGATCTGGTTATTGTTTGAACCGTATTGAGATGATTTTGCCGCAGTTTCCGGGTCTTCATTTAAATCTATGATTCGCTGCAGGCTCATCATGCCTCCGCCATTCAGTTCACCGTCAGGCGGATTTACATCGCGGCCTGCATAAAAGAATATCCAGTAGTTATTGTTTACACCTTCCCTTGGCTTGTACCTGCTTTCATCGGTATAGGATGCTTGCGACCAGTATTGTGAATACAACATTCCAAAACGGCCATTCCACCATTCATCCCATAAAAATGACATTAAACCTTTTTGTCCATCGGTTAACAAGTACGATGTAGGAACTTCTACAGGTTCATTTGGATTTACATTCAACTCTTCAAAGTTCTTCGTACAACCAAATACAAGGAAGAGCAGTACAAACCCAAGACCAATTATCTTTTTATTTGATATTTTTATTGTTTTCATCTTTTATATTGTTTAGATTATATTAAAATCCAATATTTAAATTAATACCGTAGGATTTAGTACTCGGAACCTGGGCACCTTCAATACCCTGTACATTACCTGAGTTGGTAACATGCTCGGGATCAAAATGCTTGATATCGGTTCCAAATGTCCATAAGTTACGTGCTATAAAAGCAATCCTTAACCTGGTAAAAGGAGTATTTTCCAATACTTTATTTGGTAAAGTATAGGATAAACTAAGCTCACGAAGTTTGATAAAATCGGCATCAAAAACGTTCATGGCATTAACATAGTAGTGGTTCAAACCATATGTTTCGGCATCGAGAACAGTAGTATTGGTAATATAAGTTCCGGGGTTATTCGGATCTTCCATTACTCCTTCGAGTACGATTCCATCCTCACGGATATTGTCTTCAACAGTTTCTTCTAACATACCGCTGTACATACCCCACATGTAAGATGTGTAGAAAACCTGGCCACCTTGCCTCATATCAAACAAAAAGTATAAATTCCAGTTTTTAAATGTAAAGCTGTTTGCAAGACCTCCTGTCCAATCCGGTTGAACAGTACCTATGGGTACAATTTCGTCAGAACGGGTATACATTCCGTTTGCGCCAACCAATCTTTCGCCATCAACCATTGTATAATCATATCCCAATATGGTTCCATAAGGTTCTCCAACAAAAGCATTAACAGATACGGAGAAGGGTGCATTTGCTAAACGCAGACTTTCAATATCACCTTCAAGTCCAACAAGTTCGTTGTTGTTTTTGGCCCAGTTCACTGTGATATCCCAGCTGAAGTTATCATTTCTTACCGGCGCTCCGGTTAATAACACTTCAATACCTTTGTTTGTCATTTCACCTGCATTTATAATCGTAGACTGATAACCTGTAGCGCCAGAAAGTGTTACAGGGAAGATAAGGTCAACAGTTTTCATGCTATAATAAGTAACATCCAATCCAATCCTACTTTTAAAGAAC
>Ga0255366_10009_pt1 | contig 13139 bp, 8 predicted proteins | sample ANMaggSeSYBR01C4_FD_182086 | JGI IMG/M metagenome (GOLD analysis project Ga0255366, IMG submission 182086) | Sediment cell enrichment communities from methane seep in Santa Monica Basin, California, United Staets - ANME aggregate JGI... | ecosystem: Environmental > Aquatic > Marine > Cold seeps >... | reverse complement strand
TATCTTTATTGACTCCGCACGCCAGCTGAAGGTCGGAGACCCAATGGACCCACAAACAGATGTTGGCCCCCTGGTCAATGCGCAACAGGTCGATATCATTGACGCACAGGTAAAGGATGCTCTGGACAAAGGTGCCGAACTCCTGCTTGAAGGAGGAAGGCTTGACAGGCCAGGGGCATTCTATGCGCCTGTGATCCTCGGTAATGTCAACGAGAACATGCGTGTGTTGAAGGAAGAGACATTCGGACCCGTTGCACCCATTATCATTGTCAAGGATGAGGAGGAGGCCATACGGGTTGCAGGCAACAGTGATTTCGGGCTTGGTGCCAGCCTGTGGACCGAAGATCGGGAACATGCAATGGAGATTGAAAAACGTATTGAATCCGGCATATTGTCGGTGAACTCAATGGTTGCCTCGGACCCCCGCCTTCCCTTTGGCGGTGTTAAGAAGAGCGGTATAGGACGTGAACTGTACAAGTATGGACTTTATGAGTTCATGAACATCAAGTCGATCAAGGTGTATTGATATGAAAGGAAGCGAACTGTTTGTCAAGTGCCTGGAAAACGAGGGCGTGAAATATATTTTTGGTATCCCGGGAGAGGAAACACTGGATCTCATGGAGTCCCTTTCGAGATCTGACATTGAATTCATTGTGGTAAGGCATGAACAGTCCGCAGCATTCATGGCGGATGTGTGCGGACGCCTGACAGGCAGGCCCGGTGTATGCCTTTCAACCCTGGGTCCGGGAGCTACTAATCTCATGACCGGTGTGGCGGATGCCCATCTTGACAGGGCACCCCTTGTGGCCATTACCGGCCAGGGTTCCCTTGACAGGTCGTATAAGGAATCCCACCAGTTCTTGGATGTTGCGGGAATGTTCAGCAAGATAACTTCCTGGAATGCAACTGTGACCGCTGCACACCAGATCCCGGAACTGGTAGGGAAAGCCTTTGATATCGCCACGGATGTACCCGGAGCTGCTCACATTGAACTGCCTGAGGATGTATCCGCCCAGGAGACCGATGCACTGCCCCTTGAGAAAAAAGAATATTCCCATTCATGTAGCTTTGATGAAAAGGAATTGCGGAAAGCGATCGAACTTATCTCGGGTGCATCCAGACCTTTGATCATTGCCGGGAACGGAGTGATCCGCGAGAATGCTTCCCTTGAACTTGAACAATTCGTGGAGGCAGCCAATATCGGCGTTGTTACCACTTTCATGGGGAAGGGTGCAATTCCAGCAGACGATGATCATTTTATCGGTTCCATGGGGATGTCCGAACAGGATTACATCATATGTGGCCTGGACGCAGCGGACGTGGTCATTGCCGTTGGCTTTGATTCCGTAGAATACAGCCCGGACCACTGGAACATGGACGGTTCAAAAAGCATTATTCATGTTCAAAACAGGCATCCGGCAATAGAGGCCAGTTATATCCCGGAATGTGCACTTCTGGGCACCCTTAAGACAACCCTCCGTGCACTGACCTCTGCAGTTACCCCGCAGGAATTCCCGGACCATTACAGGAATATCAAGGTTTCAATGGAAGACGAATTACTTCGCTACAAGGATGACCCCGGATTCCCGGTGAAACCCCAGCGCATTCTCTGGGAGGTCCGACAGAAACTTGATCGCGAGGATATACTGATCAGCGACGTGGGTGCTCACAAACTCTGGATCGGAAGACTGTATCCAGCACTCACCCCTAACACCGTACTGATGTCGAACGGCCTGGCTGCCATGGGATTTGGCCTACCTGCCGGCATAGCGGCCTGCCTTATGCATCCTGAAAAGAAAGTCGTGACGATCGCAGGAGATGCCGGCATCCTCATGAATATCCAGGACCTGGAAACCGCTGTGAGACTGGGCTGCGATCTTGTGATCATTATCTTTGATGATGCATCCTACGGTCTTATCGAATGGGAAAGCAATACTAAATTCGGAGAATCTTTCGGTACCTCTTTCAAGAACCCGGACTTCGTGGGACTCGCAAACAGTTTTGGCGCCAGGGGAATACGCGTAAACAGCGCTGATGAACTTGATGATGCCCTGCAATCTGCCTTTAAGGAAGGAGGCGTCTGGTTGATCGACGTTCCCGTTGATTATTCGGAGAATATGAAACTTACATCAATACTGGAAGGCAAGTATTGTACTGTTTAAGCGGTTGGTGCCACGCACTTCCAGAAATGCCACATGATGTTTGATCTCTGCAGCGGAAGCCCTGCTCGGTGTGCTGGTGTTCATGTTCTTCTTTGAGGGACAGGTCATATTAGGAATTTGAAGGGTTCAAATTCCACCCCCCGCACATTTCATTGGGGATATATACAACGTGGAAAAAGTGTACGCTAGATTTTTAACAAGTTTAAATTTTATCCCTCGCACAATCTTTTGGGGTTATAGTTATCTTGAAAAAACCGAACTCTCCGAATATTAACAAACAGATTGTATTCCTTTTTCCAAAGTGACTATTTCAATAATTTTTAAAACCTCTTTAGGAATATATTATGAATATTTACATCGAAAAAAAGTATAGACCCTTGCCGATGTTACTTACTCTCCGTCCGAATTTTATGTTCTTGCAAGCTTATTGACCATATGGCCGTTCAAAATATATTATTTTTTAATCAATTAATGATAAAAATAGGTAAAATGCATGAGTAATAATAATCAAATAATCGACAAATACGACGTTGCCAAGATATTAGGCGAAATATTCAAACTTCAAAAAAGAGTCGATCCTGACATGTGTCCGGTAACGGATGATACTATATACGGATTATCTAACGGAATTGAAGAAGTGATTGATGAAGCAATGGGATACCAACCCATTACGGACGAAAAAAAAGTAGTCACAAGATACGATCTCATAAACTTTTGTGATATTCTTGATGAATACGAATATGGGGATATCGATTCTTTCCATGGGTATCATATCATTGAAAAGGAAGTAGAAGCAAAAGGCATCGACAGAAGCAAAGCATTAATAATTCTCACATATTTACAGATTGCGGGGAGATATGCCCGTGTGATTGATAAAATTAATTCTTCAAATTCCCTCATCGAGATGAAAAAACTTGAATCAAACAGATGCGATATTTAATCTTGAGTGTGACCTTCCAGTAGGTTATGCCATGGATAACCTAGTCGTAGCTGAATTGATCACGCTTGCCAGTGGTCTGATAGGAGTTGCCATGCCTGCCCTGGGTTTTGAAGACAGGGCAGCAAAAGAAGGACTGGATATAGTCAACTCGAACCTGAAAGCAGTCTAAGATAAACTTGGCGATGTCAGTGAACTCATTGACACACTCGATAATGCTCTTGCAGATGACAATGTTACAACTGCAGAAGCACAGGAGATTGTGAGTAAGATTAGAGAAGTCATCGATATCGAAATGCCGGAGTGAATCCGTGGCCGATGAAGAAAATCATGTGTCAGTTAAGAAGTACCTCGAAGTATATATGCTTCCCCTACTGGAAAATACCAATGACTTAGGTATATATTCAGTCTGACTATATATTCTAAAGTTCATATATAATATTAACAATTAATGAAGAGAATTACGGATGCAAACTGAAATGGGGAAATTATGGCAAGTATCACACTAAAAAAACCTGAAATTCCCGATGAAACCGTTACTAAGTGGCAACGAATCGTAGATCAGATGGCCAAGGTTATCGGTGTACCTGCTGGATTGATCATGAAGGTTGATCCTCCGCAGATAGAGGTATTTCTATCGAGTGCAACGGAGGATAATCCATATGAGAAAGGGGAAAGAGCAGACCTCAATACTGGACTTTACTGTGAAACTGTTATGAAGCAGCGCAGACAACTTTTGGTTACTGACGCCTTAAAGGATACGAAATGGGATCACAATCCGGATATTGATTTGGGGATGATTTATTATCTTGGTTTTCCACTCGAGTGGTCCGACGGTGAAATATTCGGTACGATCTGTGTGCTAGACGTTAAGGATAATCCAAAGGCTACATCTTATAAAGAATTAATATTTGAATTCAAGGAATCAGTTGAAACAGATTTGCGTGTTGTTCTCCAATTAGCCGAACGCGAACAGCTCATAGAAAGATTACAAGATCAAAGTAATCATCTCCAGCAAATGGTTGCAGAGCGAACAACTGAATTACAAGAGGCTCATGATGACTTAAAATTAGCTTATGAGGAGCTTAAGGGATCTGAAAACAAGTTCAGAACCTTATTTAACCATGCCAGTGATGCAATTGGCATATATGACCTTGATGGTCAATTTATGGAAGTAAATCAGACAGCTTGCGAAATCATTGGTTACGATAGAGCTGAAATGTTACGAATGGCTCCCATGGAAGTGGACATTCCAGAATATGCAGCAAAGATACCAGCGTTAATTAAAGAAGTATCACAGAATGGACATAAAATCTCTGAGACGATTATTTCTTGCAAGGATGGTTCTACCTTCCCAGCTGAAATGAGCAGTTGTCTCATTGATTATGGAGGTATTCCAGCAATTCTCAGCAGTGTTCGCGATATCACCGAGCGTAAGAAGACAGAAGAAGCTTTACAGGATAGCGAAGAAAAGTTTCGTTCCATGTTCCAGCATTCTGCCGCTGGAATGGCCGTATTCTCATCTGATGGAGATATCCTTCAAGTAAACCCATCCTTATGGCAATTCCTTGGTTACTCTAAAGATGAACTTTTACAACTAAAAGCATTTGATCCAATTCATCCTGATGATCGGGAATATGTACGCTTTTTCTTTGAAGAACTTGCTTTAGGGAAACGACAGCATTTCCATTTTGAAAAGCGTTTTGTCCGCAAGGATGGTTCGATTGTCTGGGGACATGCTTCTGCTGTTTTGCTACCTAGCTCTAGAAATAATTCTTTCTGTGTTATGGCTTTGGTGCAGGATATTACCAATCGTAAAAAAGCAGAATTGGCTTTAAAAGCATCGGAGAAAAAATACTCGACCCTTGTGGAAAAAGGAAACGATGGAATTGTTATTATCCAAGATGACCTGATAAAATATGCAAATAAAAAAGCTGGAGAATTGACTGGACGCACCCCAGAAGAACTGATAGGCCATCATAGACTTGATTTTGTTACTGAAGAATCAAAACAGACTCATCTGGAAAGCGAGAAAGTGTTTCAAGAAACAGGAAATTTAACTCTGGATACTGGTTATACAGATGCATACCATAAAAATGGAAGTAAAGTTACATTGGAAGTAAATGTTTCGTTTATTGAATATGAAGGTAAACCTGCAATAATGTCAATTAACAGAGATGTAACTAAACGAATAAACTATGAAAAAGCATTAAATGAAAAAATTGTAGCAGAATCCGCGAGTCGTGCCAAAAGTGAATTTTTAGCCAGTATGAGCCATGATCTGCGTACACCTTTAAACGCAATTATTGGTTTTTCAGAGATGCTTAATATGCAAGACTTTGGCCCACTCAATGAGAAGCAACAACGGTATGTAGGAAATGTTTTGAATAGTGGAAAATATCTGTTATCACTCATAAATGATATACTTGATCTATCCAAAGTCGAAGCCCATAAGATGGAACTTTATATTGAAGAGTTTTCTATACCTAATGTTATTGATGAAGTAATATCCACACTGGTTACTCTGGCATCAAACAAGAACATTAATTTAATTGATAATGTTGACACCGTTTTGATCAAGATGAACGCAGACAAGAAAATATTTAAACAAATTCTCTATAATTTTGTAAGCAATGCTATAAAGTATACACCCGAAAATGGTACAGTTACTATCGAAGCCTATTCTGTAGACAACTCGATAATAATCAATATCATTGATAATGGCATTGGTATTTCTGATGAAAATATGAAAGAGTTATTCCAACCATATCAACAAATTAATAATCTCGAAACAAGAGAACAACTGGGAACCGGACTAGGACTTACATTAGTCAAAAAGTTTGTAGAATTGCATGGCGGTGAGGTTTGGGTTGAAAGTGAAGTTGGAAAAGGTAGCACATTTGGATTTAGCATACCAACTAGTCTTAAAAGCACATCCCATTGATTAATATTAGCTCGAATGCAACTGCTTGGGTAGACAGCATTTGTACTTTGTCAGTCCCTGATCACAGTAACTCACTCTTTTTTATTTTCTCTGTTAATGCTACTCAAACTGCCTGGACGATACCGTCATCAATCAAAGTATTCCTACAACTTGATCGATCTTGATGTTTGAATTTAGGAAAGAGGATCTCTACAAAGCAAATAACCCAAACCATCATTGATCTCTGCTTATTTCCCGTTCGTTTTTTGCTGTCGTTTATTGTGTCATTTCGTTTTGTCGTTTACATTTGTCGCCTAATTCCCGCAGGAAAACGACAAAAGCGACACCAAAACCCCATTAAATTAAATGTTTGAAACCAACATTTCCCATTGATCCAAGCGGTCTCTTACATGAGCATTGAGGGTAAACGGCTTATAACCCTTAGAATCAGCTCCTAAGTTTTACATTTCATTCAAGGTAGTCAAATCATGTACGTTAGTTATCTTTAACAAAATTAAAAGGAAGGTCAAAGAGAGGAGAAGTGGAAAAGATAAAAGAAGACATACACCAAAAATAAAATAAAGAAACAGGGCTGACCTTCATCAGCCCCTTCTATCTTTAACGGCGGTGTATGCAGCTTTTTCCAAGAAGCTCAATTGCCTGTCCCATGAACTGACCGATGGCCTCTGTAGGATCATAGGTCACTTCGATTCCCATTGAATCACACAGGAGATCTGTGATATCCTTTTGTTTTACAGGTGCTTCCATCATATTGGAAGTGAGGTTAAGCTGTGAGGCGCATCCTGCACAGTTGGTCACAAGATAGTCGGCTCCCGTTTCAGTAGCTTCACCGATACGCTTCTGTCCGCAATGGGCCACTGTTGGAAGATCATTGAATGCTGTTACAATGCCACAACAGAGGGCTTCTTCCCTGTTATGTTCCATTTCCACGAATTCGACACCTGGAATCGCTTTAATCACATCTCTTGGATAATCATAGGCATTGAACCATCTGGAAACATGGCATGCATCGTGGTATGTTACCTTCTTGTCCAGTGGGTTTTCGAGCTTCAACTTGCCATCCTTGATAAGTTCATCAAGCAGGACGACCACGTGCTTTGTCTCAACGTCCCAGTTAAGTCCGAGCATCTCTGCAACAGCAGAATACTGTTCCGTGAAGGTCGCAAAACATCCGGGACAGGAGAATATGAGTGTCTTGACACCTTTCTCGTTGATCAGGTTGATGTTTCTCTCAACAACCTTTACGAAGTCCTCGGAATATCCTCCAAGTGCGAGGTAAAGGCCACAGCAGATGTTGTCCTGCTCTCCAAGATTAACAAGCTCAATATCTGCCTTCTCCAGTATCCTCACTATGTTCTGTGGCATGTTCTTGGTAACGGCAGATGACCAGCATCCAGGCCAGTAGCCGATCGTTCCCGTCTCAGCCATTTTCATATCGTCTGTCTTCCAATCAAGGGCTTCCTTGGGCAATCCCCAGAAGTTCCCTGAATTTAGCACGTTCTGCCTTATCATGCCAAGACCGGTGTTCTCAAAGTCCTTTCCACCCATGATAGTACGCATGTTTATGAACTGGTGAGCGATCTTCAGGTCCGTCTGACATTTGATGTCACATTTCTTGCAGGTGGCACACAGGAACATATCAGTTGCAAGTTCCTCATCGAATTCAATGTTACCTTTGAGATATTCAGCAAGCAAGTACCACTTGCCCCTTGGCGACTTGCTTTCCCAGGGATCTGCTTCATACACTGTACAGGTGGTCTTGCAGGCTCCACACTGAGCACAGATGAACGCATCCTTGCCTATTTCCTCAGGCAATTTGTCAGCATACTTGTATTCCACATCCTTTCCTTCCATTATCTTACCGGCAAGGCTCATTATGGATTTACCCTTGCTTGCACCCTTCATGGCAATGGAAAGCTGTTTTATGGGAGAGTCTTTTTCCACCGAAGGTGGCAGGACCTTTCCAGGGTTCATTATGTGCTCGGGATCGAATTCTTTCTTGAAGGCAACGATCCTGTTGAACAGATCTTCACCCAGCAGCCCCTTTGACTCATCTGTAAAGAATATGCCTGTGGCCGTCAGTCTGCCCCCATGCTTCTTTGCAATATCTGCCACAATGAGCGAGGAGGAGAATTTCAGTGGATAATTTGTTTTCCTTTCATCAGCCAGCATGAATCCCATCATGATGAACCTGTCAGGAGTTTCCATTATACCTTCAAAGACAAAATCGCCCTTGAACTTCTTATCAACGGACTTCAGGAAATCCCCCATCGAGTCCGCAGGCACGATAAGTTCACTGGCGATCACTGAAGGACCAAGGCGCTTAAGCCTCATGGTGTAGAACCTATTGTCCCACTCATGCCTGGCAACGTTCTCAGGGAGAACTTCACCTTTATTACGCCTGACAATATCCTCCACTTCGGATGCAACTTCTACAGATGATCGTGGATACACGAATTGTGCAAGATACTTGCCCTTTGGAAGAGTTGTATCGTTTGCAGCCTTCTGGCTCAGTTCAACATAGCCGGGAGTCTGTATGCTCACTGACCAGACCTTAGTTCCTGCTTTTCGAATTTCATCCAGTGCAGCCTGCAATTTCTTTTCATCATCGAATGCTGCAAGGACCGGAATGTTCTCTTCGTCCTTTTTCACATTGAATGTGACCTTTGTGATTATACCTGTAATACCCTCAAGTGAATAAACAAGGTCAAGGTCATCCCCTTTCATTACCTTCAAATTACCCTGTGGATCGACCATTTCAACTGAAACTATGTTGTCCCGGAACGTACCGTACTCATAACTGCCAATTCCACTACCACCCTGGGCAACCCACCCAGCAACCGTGGAAGTAGGGGCACTGCTTGGATACAGGCGCGATGTCAATCCGCTTCTTTTAAGCTTCCCATCGAGTTCTGACCAGACCACACCTGGCTCAACCTCTGCGGTGAGATCATCAGTATCCATGGAAATTACATTTGTCATGCGGGCAAAGTCGATGACAATCCCATTTGCAACAGGAACAGCTCCACCGAACCCACTGGATGCTGCACCTCTTGGAATGATAGGAACTTTATTCTCAATTGCAAGTTTCACAAGAGCGGATACCTCATCAGCATTCACAGGCTGGACAACTGCATCGGGCATCGTAGATATCGTCTTTTTGACAGAGTCTGGAATAACTCCCACATCATGAGAATATACTAATCTCTCAAGTTTACTGAAAGATACACGGTTTTCAAACATCTCTTCAAGCTTGCTTTTTAAAGTTGCATTAATTCCATTATTGGTCATGGATCATCCCTCATTTTTCCTGAATTCAATTTTGCGTATGCATCCCTAAGATCCGACAGATAGGTAAGAGTATTAACAATAATATGTTGAAATCGAATTTATATAACCTAACCTTCTACTGTATCGTAAAAACGTTAAAAAACATAAAGGGGCTTAAAATAAGCAAAGGCGTTAAAATTCATTAGGGCTTTGAAATACTATAGATTTAGAATAGCACATACAAAGGAACGAAACTAAATAGATAGTAAACAAACGCCATTTGGATACATTCAGGACAAGATCAAAAATGCAAGCTTCACTTATCGATACAATCTTCCTTTCAGATAAAAGAAAGAACTTACTTCTGCTTCTAATGGATGGACCGAAGGATATCGATGAGATAAAGGAAGTACTCGATGTTACATCCAGTGCCATGCTTCCACAGATCAAGAAGCTGAGAAAACTTGACCTTATTGCATATGATGACAAAGTCTATTCATTGACAGATGCTGCACGGATACTTGTCAAGAAAATGAAACCCCTTCTTGGCACCATTGAAGTTTTCGAGGACAATTATGAGTACTGGATGAGCCGTAACCTGAGCTCTATTCCTGAAGAATTTTGTGACAGGATATGGGATCTGGAAAAGTGCGAGCTCAAAAGGCCTGACATGACATGTATTTTTGAGCCTCCCAAAGAATTTAATGACAGCCTTGCAAAGTCAGCAAGTATAGAAACCCTTGCTTCCTTTTTCCACCCGCAATGCCCTCATAACTATGCCATGCTTGCCAAAAGAGGCATCAATATAACACTTATACTCACAAAAGCCGTGTTTGACAGGATGAAACAGGATCGTGAAAAGGACCTGAAGATAATACTTGGATCTGACAGGTCAGAACTGTTCATTCTGAAAGAAGATGTAACAATAGGATCGATCTCGGTCACTGATAATCTTTTCATGATAGCACTTTTCAATAAAGAAATGGTGCTTGATCATCTGAAGCTTACAAGCTCTGACCCGCAGGCTCTGCAATGGGGATCTGACCTGATAGAGTATTTCAAGAAACTATCAATACCTATAGAAAAAGAAAAAATGCTTCAGGAAATTAATAATTCAGAAAGAGGATATTTGATTATACTTTTATTGAAATGATTTTTCTGTATTCTCATAGAATGCAAATGTAGACCACACATAATAGAAATATTGTACGTGCTGGAGACTGCATTTATCCCCAGCACTTTCAATTAATATCTCAATTATCCATCCTTCTCAAAAACAACAAGGCGCCTCCGATTGCTGATGCTGCCAGCAAGAAGCTGAATCCAGGAGTTTCATCTGCTGGTTCCTCCATAGCACTATCCTCTGCTTCTTCTGGCATATATACATCAGTTACTTCGTCAGAAGCTACCATTGGAGCAGATTCCACCATCGCTTCTTCTGCCGGGACTTCATCCATCGTTGCTGCTTCCATCACTGCTTCATCCGTTGCAGAATCTACAGGCCCTTCATCTGGTTCCTCGACCTGTGGGACCTCCACGAAGAATGAAGTATAGGGAGTGACAAAACCATATTCTAGAGACAGGTTTGTAACCTCTGAAACAAGTTCATCCGTTTCACCCTCTACCTTCATCCTGTCAAGCTTGTTCATTATATTGTTGTAAGCCCATAGTCTTGCAACGAAGTCGTTCTTTTCCTCCGGCTGTACAATGAACTCACGTTCAAAAACATGCTTGCCTGACCTGGTATTTCCATCTACTCTGGCAATGACGGTTTCTGCATCCTGATCGTATTTACCCAAGAGCATAACTTCTGAACCAACAAACAGATGTTTCTTTCCCGTAAGAACGGTATTGTATACCTGTTCATCATATGAGAACATCAGGTCAGATACCAGAGGTGTGGAAATAGTATCATAGAAGTTGCTTATACCGCTTGATGCTTCAGTATCAGGCTCGAAGTACACAGCAATTCCTCCGTTCTCGAGACTTAATGCCTGCAGGAAATTGAAATCATAATCATATTCCCTACCAAAAGCAATTGAAAATATTGATGCATTGATCACGTTAGCATCCATCACATTTTGCCTGATAACTGCAGTTGATTCTATTCCGTCAGTAGGCACCCCATCTGTAAGGAAGACGATTATCGGAACGTTGTCACTTTCAGTATTGAACAAAACAAGTGAGTCCACCAGTGCCTCATTGATATTAGTGCCACCATTTGCATTCGTTTCAGTTACCAGTTCAACTGATCGAGCCTTATTGGTATCATTTGCGATCAAAAGTTCATCGCTAGGTACTCTAACAAATGAATCAAAGAATACAACATTGAATCTATCACCCTCGGGAAGTTCATTGATGATCTGAGAAAAAGCTGTCTGGACCTGCTGGATCTTCAAGCCCCTCATTGAACCGGACTTGTCGATCACAAAGATGATGTCCTTGTTCAGTGGAGAGATACCAACTTCCTCTTCCGTAGGAGAGAAGATGTGCATGAAATATCCCTGACCATCGCTTTCATAGAAAATCATGTTACCATTGAGAGGTGTATTTTCGGTCTTGAAAACAACTTTCAGATCCTGCCCCGGAAGTCCGACATCAGAATATCTGACACGGGCACTATTGGTATCCGGGTAAGTTATATCTGACCTGAAACCCGGGGTTCCAACACTCAATACATCTATTGATGAATCAATGTCTATGGATACCTGCAGATCATTCACATCATGATTGCTACGCAAATATTGTAGATACTCGTATTCATCCAGTGTTCTTGTAAGAGCCTGCTCATAGGTGAGTTTCACTACAATACTCTGATTCGCCTCAAAATTAAGGGAATACGAAAATAGTTCGGAATCTCTGGTTTCCAGAAGACCTGCAGTTCTACCGCCAGATGCAGCTTCTTCGAACTTTTGCTGTGCTTCGGCCTTCTTCAATATATCAGCCTGATATTCCTCACCATCAATGCTTATGGAAAATCCTGATAAAAATGCTTTCTCAGGTACCAGGAACTCAAACTTGTCCGTAATTGTAAAATTGTTCCCATTGTCCAACTTTTCTTCCACTGTAGTGATCGCATAACCATCATTGATCTTGACATCTAGGTTCAGGTAATCGACTTCTGCATTAGACTGTGCATTTGCAGGAACTACCAGCAACAGACACACAAAAATTATCAATGCCCCAGTTATAGCTCCAGCTAATCTCCTTTTAGACTCCATATTGTTCATACACCCCAATTAATACCGGCTAATGTTGTAAAGAAATGATATGCCATTATAAAAACTTTTAGCGATTTGATTTATTTCAAGGTATCGAAGTGAATTTATTGAACAATTAAAAAAAAACTAGACTTGCTACTCCTCAATATCCAAATGGATTCTTTTGGTGGGATATGATTAGTAGGGAAAGACAGAAAGATAATGAATTATAATCGTTTCCCAAAATACATATTCATATTACTGACCATCATTTGTTATGAAATATTAGAACCTTAAACTTTTGTACCAACACCAAGAACATAGCCCACATACTTCGAAGTAGATCTCTTATTCAACAATATCCTTTTACCTCTGCTGATCTGCTTGAACCTGATACTTATGATGTGGTGATCACCGAGTTCGTATCACAGTTCCTTGATATGGATAAAGCGTTCCGGGAATTCGTACGGGTATTGAAGCCCGGAGGCATGGTGGGGATCAATGAGATGTACAGGGATGCGGATATCCCTCCAGTCATAGAGGAAGATATCCTGGAGGCTGAACGCATCTTTGGTGAGCTCACACAGTTACCTTTTTCCATCTATTCTCCTGAAGAGTGGGAGCAG